>FUWD013365724.1_pt12 | contig 24609 bp, 25 predicted proteins | sample 1063281 | NCBI WGS metagenome assembly FUWD01 (sample SAMEA79048168, study PRJEB19326) | metagenome | biome: marine | reverse complement strand
GGCGACGGGCATGCCGGGCCACCGCGAACTGCGCATGATCTCCGCAGCGCAGAGGAAGCACTGGAGCGCGTTAGTGGGGTGGGGGGCAAGGTCACCTTGGCCAAAGGCTTAATGGAGCTGGGTGCGGTGGTGTGCACCGCACGAGCGCCACTATGCGCTCACTGTCCCGTCGCCGCATCCTGTGAGTGGAAAAATCGTGGCTACCCCGAATATGCCGGAAAAAAGGCACTCCCCCAGGCCCAATACGAAGGGAGTGACCGGCAAGCCCGAGGGGTAATTTTGCGGGAGCTACGCTCCAGCGACACTCCCATCCCTGGAAGCTTCCTCCAGAGCCTCAGCACCGATCAGAGTCAGTATCTGCGTGCGCTCGCCTCATTGACTACCGATGGCTTGATTGCGGAAAGCCCTGAGTACCCCGGCCACTACGAATTGGGGAGTTAGGCCTTATCCCGGCGAATAATTTCTTTCATGCCTTCAATGGCTACCGGCAAAAGATGTTCGACGCGGGATGCTTCCCACTCCTGCGGTGACATTGGCGACTGGTCAGGGTGGCCCATCACCATCATGAGACCACCGGCGCGAACCCGCAACACTGAGGCCACAATGTAGAGCGCTGCAGCTTCCATTTCAGAGCAGATGGCGCCACCGCCAATCCAGGCAGCCCAACGCTCGTTGAGGGCGCTGGCAACGGGCATGCGCTCGGGGGAATGCTGGCCATAAAAAGAATCTTTGGACTGAGAGACTCCCACATGAACTTTTTTATTCATCCGTGTTGCGGCATCTTTTAGTGCCTGCGTAATATCGAGATCCGCAATCGCTGGGAACTCAATGGGGAGGTAATGCAACCCGGTTCCTTCGTCACGGATTGCCCCAGAAACTATGGCAATGTCCCCCGGCTTTATGTGCTCTTGCATCGACCCGGAAGTTCCGACCCGCACAAAAGTGTCGGCACCAATAGCGACGAGCTCTTCTAGCCCAATGGCCGCCGAGGGCCCCCCGATACCCGTGGACATCACCGCAACTTTCTCACCGTCTAAATATCCAGACCAGGTTTCATATTCGCGATGGCTCGCAACTTTTTGGGGCTCATCAAAATAGGACGCGATGAGTTCGCAGCGTCCGGGGTCACCCGGGAGGAACACATATCGCCCGACATCACCAGAAGCCAACTCGATGTGGTACTGGCGAGGATTTTCGCGTTTCATGGACATAGAGTTCTCCCTTTTTTCGTGCGCAACCAGGGGTTGTTTCCCTCGTACTACCGCTGTTGGGACGATAGAGGACATCTCAGCACCGAGCAAGCCGTTGCTCGTGTGAGCACCGTTGGCGTCCCTACCGTGATGCTTCTTCTTCCCCCGAGGTTTTATAGGGGTCCGGGTCGCCAGCATACTGAGCGTTTTTTGCTTGACGGTCTGTCTCTGCGTCCCGTTCGCTGGCTTCGCGCAGCAACTCGGCAATCGCAAAAGCGTTCTCCGGGATGCCATCCAGAATGAACTCTAGGCTCGGGGTGAGCCGTGCCGTGATGTTTTTACCCACCTCTGTGCGGAGCATCCCTGTTGCCGCGCGCAAAGCTTTCTCCGTGTCTTTGCGCTCCTCATCGTCACCCAGCACGGTGTAAAAAACGCTGGCGTGCTGCAAATCCCCGGTGACTTGGACATCGGTAATCGTGACAAATCCGAGGCGAGGGTCTCGCAACCCTCGCTGCAGGCGCTCGGCAAGAATCTGACGGATTAAGTCCGCCATTTTCCGAGCCCTCGGTGAAGTGCTACTCACGGATCTTCTCTTTCATTTCGATGGTTTCGATCTCGTCGCCAACCTGGATGTCCTTGAGTTTTCCTAGCCCAATTCCACATTCGAAGTCGGTCTTGACCTCCGTGACATCATCCTTGAACCGTCGTAGCGAATCGATGGCCAAACCATCCACAATCACCACACCATCACGGATGACGCGCGCTTTCGCATTCCGGGTAATCGTTCCAGATCGAACGATACATCCGGCAATAGTTCCGGCTTTCGAGGATTTGAAGACTTCCCGCACTTCAGCAAAGCCGGATTGAACCTCTTCAAACTCTGGCTTCAGCATTCCCTTGAGAGAGCTTTCGATTTCATCCAGTGCGTTGTAAATCACGGAGTAGAAGCGAACATCCACACCTTCGCGCTGAGCACGCTCGCGGGCTTTTGCGTCGGGACGCACGTTGAATCCCACGATGATGGCATTGTCGATGGTGGCAAGGTTGACATCACTTTCTGTGATGGCACCCACTCCGCGGTGGATAATACGCAACTGAACGGAATCGCCAACCTCGATTTTGAGCAACGACTCTTCCAGTGCCTCAACAGCACCGGAAACGTCACCCTTAATGATGAGGTTGAGGGACTCGATCTTGCCGTCCTCCAGCGCTTTGGTGAAGTCTTCGAGGTTGATGCGCTTCCGGGCTTTCGCCAGCAACGCAGTGCGCTCGGCAGCTTCGCGCTTTTCCGCGATCTGTCGTGCAGTCCGGTCATCGTCGGTGACGATGAAAGTATCGCCCGCCCGAGGAACACTGGAGAGGCCTTGAACAGCGACGGGACGGGAAGGGTATGCCTCTTCCACAGGGTCACCATTCTCATCCGTCATCGCACGCACACGTCCGTAGGCTGTTCCCGCAACGATGGCTTCGCCGACTCGCAACGTTCCCGACTCAATGAGAACTGTGGCAATGGCGCCTCGACCCTTGTCGAGCCTGGCTTCAATCGCCACACCACGAGCAGTTCGGTTGGGTTGGCCCGCAGGTCAAGACCCGCATCGGCGGTCAGAAGGACGGCGTCCAAAAGGTCGGAAATACCTTCTCCCTTGAGTGCCGAAACCCTCACCATCTGGGTGTCTCCGCCATATTCCTCGGCAACCAACCCAAACTCTGTCAGTTGCTGGAGCACCTTGTCAGCTTTTGCTCCCGGAGCATCCATCTTGTTGATGGCCACCACGATGGGGACATTTGCTGCTTGAGCGTGGTTCAGTGCTTCGATGGTCTGAGGCATGATGCCGTCATCGGCAGCGACCACCAGAACCGCGATGTCGGTAACCTGCGCACCTCTGGCTCGCATGGCCGTGAAAGCCTCGTGACCTGGGGTGTCCACGAAGGTAACCGCACGTTCGATTCCTTCGTGCTCCGTCCATACCTGGTAAGCACCGATGTGCTGGGTGATTCCACCGGCCTCGCCGGCGACAACATTCGCGTTCCGGATGGCATCCAAAAGCTTCGTCTTACCGTGGTCGACGTGACCCATCACGGTAACCACGGGTGGGCGAATGACCAAGTCTGCTTCGTCTTCCGCCTCGTCGAGATCAATATCAAAGCTCTCCAGGAGTTCTTTGTCTTCGTCCTCCGGGGACACAATTTGAACTTTGTAGCCCAGTTCGCTACCCAGCACCTCAAAAGTTGCCTGATCAAGCGACTCGGTCGCGGTGGCCATCTCACCGAGTTGGAACAACACGGTGACCAGGTTTCCGGGGGGAACAGGGAAACCGGTCAAGTTTTCAATCTTGTCGGCAAAGTCGTTCATCGACGCACCCTGACGGAGACGGATTACCGTCGAACCATCACCTCGCGGAATTGATACGCCACCTAAACTTGGCGCTTCGCGCATTTCATACTCTTGCCTCTTCGTCCGCTTGGACTTGCGAGACTTGCTCTTTCCGCCCCCGCGACCAAACGCACCAGCTGTGCCTCCGCCGGGTCCACGGCCACGGCCACCAGCTCCTGGGCGACCACCAGCGCCGGCACCGGGTCGAGCGCCACCGGGAGCACCACCGGGTCCACCGCTAAAGCCGGGGCCCCCACCAGGGCGACCGGGTGCGCCCGTGCGCTGCTGGAAGGGTGCGCGTGCGCCGCCCTCACTGGGGGCAGGGCGACGTGGCGTTGCTCCTAGACCAGGTCGTGGAGCCGTAGGCCGACCCATGCCTTGGGCCGACGCAAAAGGATTGTTTCCCGGACGGGGAATACCGGGGCGCGCCATCCCCTGGGCCGACGCAAAAGGATTGTTTCCCGGACGCGGAATACCGGGGGTGGCAGGTTTTCCCTCGCCAGCACTGGGGTCTACAGGTTTGTCTTCCACCGCAGCGGCAGCGGGGGTTTCTTCTACAACAAGCTCGGGAGAGGCGGGTTGTGGCGCTGGTTTGGGAGCTGGCTTTGCTTCTGTGACTTCTTCTGCGGGAACAGGAACGACGCCTTCTTCAGCGAAGGCTGCTTTCAGCTTCCTGGCGACCGGGGGCTCCACCGTCGAAGACGGGCCTTTAACGAATTCGCCGATTTCTTTCAGCTTTTCGAGGGTGCGCTTGGAATCGATGCCCAGTTCTGCGGCAATCTCGTGTACGCGTGGTTTTCCAGCCACAATTCTCCTGTCTGGGCGAACCCAGTCAGGGCGCGCCGCTACCTACATATGAGGCTCATGCTGAGCCATTCATGAGGTTTCCATTAGCCATTCAGCCTTTTGTCTTAGCGAGGTCGGTCGACCTACTGAGGTTTTCCAGGGCGTCACACCCGAGACCGGGGCCCATTTTCAGAGCCCGACCCCACGCTTTGCGCTGAAGAGATTGGGCAAGACACGCCTGGTTTCGGTGCACGTATGCCCCTCGACCGGGTTGCTTCCCGTCCTCATCAACGACTACCTGGTTTGCCACCGCCACACCCCGCAGAAGGTACTCTGTTGAGTCAGGGCACTGGCACCCCAGGCAACGCCTGATTACTGCCATTGTAGCCCCTTAGTCCCCCTGAAAGCCACCGGGGCTGGCTGATTCAGGAATCCATCACCGAATCGGGCTGAATATCGATCTTTGCGCCCGTCAGTTTGGCTGCCAGTCGAGCGTTCTGACCTTCTTTACCGATGGCTAAGGACAGTTGATAATCCGGGACCAGCGCCCGCACCTGGCGGGCTTCCTGGTCCAAAACGAACGCACTGCTGACTTTGGAGGGACTCAGCGCGTTAGCGACAAACTGCGCCAAGTCATCCGAATGATCCACAATGTCGATTTTTTCGTCCCCCAGTTCCGCCTGAACAGCCCGAACTCTTTGCCCCAGCTCACCAATACAGGCACCTTTGGCATTAATTCCTGGCTCGAGGGCTTTGACCGCAATTTTGGTGCGGTGGCCCGCTTCCCGAGCTATCGACGTAATGTCGATGAGGCCCTTTTGCAGCTCTGGTACCTCCAGGGTGAAAAGTTTGCGGATCAGACCCGGGTGGGTCCTACTCACCGTGATCGAGGGCCCTTTGGTGCCTTTTTCCACCTTCGTGACGTACACCCGAATCCTGGCGCCATGGTCATAGACCTCTGTGGGGACCTGCTCTTCCGGGGGAAGGATTGCTTCGACCTCACCCAGGTTCACGTGGATCATGCGCGGGTTGGGGCCCTGCTGGATGATTCCCGAGACAATATCGCCTTCTTTACCCCGATATTCGCCCAAAATTCGGTCATCACCAATGTCGCGGAGGCGCTGGTTGATGACCTGTTTGGCGGCGTGTGCGGCGATACGACCGAAATCATCGGGGGTATCGGCCTCTTCGCCCACTTTTTCGCCATCATCGTTGAGGATGGGGAGGAACAATGTCACGTGCCCCGTTTTTTTGTCGAGCTCGACACGCTCGCGTGGCGCGTCAAGATCGAGGCGCTGACCTCGGTTATCCGCCAAACCCATGTGCTTTTCATACGCAACAAGAATTGCCTGTTCAATAATGGACACGAGATCATCGAAGGGAATCTCCCGCTCAGATTCCATCAGCTTGAGCACGCTCATATCGATGTCCATGACGGCCCTCCTATTTGATTGTGTACACCGGGTGTATTGCTACACACAGTACAAGGGGTCTAGCGTTTCCTCTACCCGCCAGGTGAAACTAGGTCGTTTGGAGCTTCTCGAGGGCGTCGGCCAGCGGCATTGCGGTGCGCTCCCCACTGCGACGGTTCCAGTACTCCACCTCACCTGTCGCAGCGCCACGGCCCACAATGACGATGTGGGGTACCCCCAAAATCTCGGCGTCTGCGAACTTCACCCCCGGGGAAAGCTTGGGCCGGTCATCAAAAAGTACGTCTTTACCGGCTTTTTCAAGAGAGTCACAGAATGCTTCCGCAACCTCAAAAATGACCTCATCTTTGCCCGCCGCAACAACGTGGACATCAAAGGGCGATACGGCTTCGGGCCACACTAAGCCTTTTTCGTCGTTGTTTGCCTCGGCAATGACGGCCACCAATCGGGTGACACCAATGCCGTAGGACCCCATCGTTACGGTGACAAGTGAACCGTTTTCATCGAGAACTTTAAGACCCAATGCTTCGGCATATTTGCGCCCCAGCTGAAAAACGTGCCCGATTTCCATGCCCCGGGCACTTTCAATCGGGCCTGAACCATCCGGAGCCTCATCCCCATCCATCACCTGGGCAATATCTACGACACCATCAGCGTGGAAGTCTCTCCCCATCACCAAGTTGAACACGTGTTTTTCGTGGTGGTTGGCGCCCGTTACCCACGCTGTGCCGGTCACCACGCGGGGATCAACGTAAAAACTCAACCCCGTGGTGGACTCTGAACCCAAGACCGGCCCGGCGGAGGACCACGGGCCAATGTAGCCCTTAACCAGTGCCGGATTTTTAGCAAAGTCTGCCTCGCTCGCCTGCTCAATGGCGGCCGGTGCGAAGGCAACTTCTGCCCGCTTCAGGTCAACATCCCTGTTTCCAGGAATTCCCACCACCACAATTTCGCGGGTTTCATCGGGGTGGGTCAGCGCAAGAACCACGTTCTTCAGGGTGTCCTCAGCGCGCCACTCCCCCGAATCTTTGGGGTGTTCTGCGTTTGCGAGGGCCACCAGCGTGCCAATCGTGGGGGTGTTGGGGGAATCAAACACCACGGGGACACCTTCGGGAACGGGTAGCGCGGGGGGCGCGGTAGTCACGAACGCTTCCACATTGGCCGCATAACCACCCGAGGTTTTCACGAACGTGTCTTCGCCAATATCGGTGGGGTGCAGGAACTCTTCACTCCGCGAGCCCCCCATTGCGCCAGCATCCGCTTTCACAATGACATATTCGAGGCCTAGCCTCTGGAAAATTCGCTCGTAAGCATCGCGCTGAGCCTGGTAGCTCAGCTCCAGACCTTCATCGGTGTAGTCGAAGGAGTAGGCATCCTTCATCGAAAACTCTCGGCCCCGCAACAGCCCTGCCCGAGGTCGTGCCTCGTCGCGGTACTTGTCTTGGATTTGGTAGATCATCAGCGGGAGATCTTTATAACTGGAATACAAGTCCTTCACCGTGAGGGTGAAAACCTCTTCGTGGGTGGGGGCGAGAAGGTATTCGGAGCCTTTACGGTCGGTGAGGCGGAAAATTCCGTCGCCATATTCTTCCCAACGCCCCGTTATTTCATAAGGCTCCTTGGGGAGCAGGGCAGGAAAATGAACGTGCTGCGCACCCGCGCGTTGCATCTCTTCGTGCACGATTGCTTCGATATTTTGGCGAACGCGCAAACCCATCGGCAGCCACGCAAAAATTCCAGGAGCCTGCCGCCGGATGTATCCGGCTCTCACGAGCCACTTGTGGCTGGCAACTTCCGCTTCAGCGGGGTCTTCGCGCAGTGTTCGGACAAAGAGTTTGCTGAGGCGTGTAGGCACCGCTCTAGACTACTGGTCCGTTATGCCGTGACGACCTCGGGTGTGCCACTGGGAGCGTTCGGCATTGCTGCCGCAAGTCGGTTGGCCTCTTCAATGAGTGTCGCCACAATCTCTGATTCAGGGACCGTCTTGATGACTTCACCTTTCACAAAGATTTGACCTTTTCCATTTCCACTGGCGACGCCCAAATCAGCTTCCCGCGCCTCACCGGGACCATTCACGACACATCCCATGACCGCCACACGAAGGGGAACGGTCATTCCCTCAAGCCCCTTGGTGACGTCTTCCGCGAGGGTGTAGACGTCGACTTGGGCTCGCCCACAACTGGGGCAGGACACAATTTCAAGCTTCCGCTCACGAAGGTTCAAGGATTCCAAAATCTTCAACCCCACCTTCACTTCTTCCACCGGTGGCGCGGAAAGCGAAACACGAATCGTGTCGCCAATTCCTTCACCCAACAAAATAGCAAACCCTACCGATGATTTGATGGTGCCCTGGAATGCGGGCCCCGCCTCGGTCACCCCCAAGTGGAGGGGCCAGTCACCCCGCTCCGCAAGCTGACGGTATGCCTTCACCATCACAATGGGGTCATTGTGCTTCACCGAAATTTTGAAGTCATGAAAATCATGTTCTTCGAACAAACTGGCTTCCCAAACTGCGCTTTCCACGAGGGCTTCCGCCGTGGGTTTGCCATATTTTTGCAACAATCGTGGATCCAAGGATCCCGCATTCACACCGATGCGCAGACTGACACCCGCATCTTTGGCGGCTTTCGCAATTTCGCCCACCCGGTCATCAAATTTTCGGATATTCCCAGGATTCACCCGCACTGCCCCACACCCGGCATCGATAGCTTGAAACACATATTTGGGTTGGAAGTGGATGTCGGCGATCACCGGAATTTGGCTTTTCTTCGCGATGATGGACAATGCTTCCGCATCATCAGAGGTGGGGACCGCAACCCGAACCACGTCGCACCCGGTAGCGGTGAGCTCAGCAATCTGCTGCAAGGTTCCGTTGATATCAGTGGTCTGCGTGGTCGTCATCGACTGGACACTCACACGGGCGTCCCCGCCAACCTTCACTTTTCCCACACTGATTTGGCGGGTCTTCCGCCGGGGGGCAAGCGTTTCGGGAGCCTTCGGCATTCCTAGGTTGATAGCTGGCACTCTGTGGCACCCTTTCCTTCGTGCGTGTCCCGACGGGAATTATCGCTCTTCTATCTTAACTCCTGGGCTTCAGCAGAGCTCACAGGGACTGGGACAGGTCAGGAAAAAAGTCGTATCGGGTTCACGATGTCGGCATACATCAACAACAAGCTCATTCCGCCAAGAATCGCGATGACCACGAGGGTGAGGGGAACCAATCGCGACGCATCCACCGGGCCCGGATCTGGCTTCCCTAAGGCGTGGAAGATTTTTCGCCGCGCCGAGTCAACAAGGGCAACCGCGACGTGGCCGCCATCCAGGGGAAGCAAAGGAACAAGGTTGAACACAAAAAGTGCGACATTCAGAGAGGCGAGAATTCCAATCAGGCTCGCCACCCGGTCTCGAATTTCTAAGGAATCTACCGTGGCAATTTCCCCGGCAATACGCCCCACCCCCACGACGCTGATCGGCCCGTTGGGATCGCGCTCCTCAGGACCAAAAGCTGCCTGGGCAGTGTCGACGAGACGTTGGGGCAACGTGGCAATCACGCGTCCAACGCCTACCGTGTTGTCCCACACTGCCGGTAACACGGTGCCAAAGGATTGGCGTTGGTTCTCCACTGCCGAGCTAATCCCGACAAAACCGACATATTCCACCAGAGGATTATTCGCAGAATCCAGAAGAATCTCACCCTGCTCGTCAAAGGCGTAGCGTTCGGTCAACAACGGCGTCAGGGTGACCGAAAGAATGTTCTCGCCGCGTTCCAGAGTGATCTCGAGCGGTTGGCCCGGAGAGAGTCGAATTTTTTCTGTCAACTCAAACCAGGTGTCAACCGCGAGCCCCTCCACCGCCACAATCTGGTCTCCGGGCAAAATCCCTGCCACGGCTCCGGGTGCTGCAGGGTCGCTGGGCAAACATTCGGTGCGCGTCTCGGTGGCTGCCAAAACGCATTCCGAGACCGAGTCCACTTTCAAACTTAACGCGGGGACACCAAAGCCAACCAGCACAACGGCATAGAGCACAATGGCGATGAGCAGGTTCATGAAGGGGCCCCCCATCATGATGGTGATGCGGGGCAGCAGGGGCAGTCGGTAGAAGCTGCGTTGCTCGATGTCGGGGGGAATTGCGCCATCCGCCACCTGGTCTTCGCCCACTACCTTGTCCAGAAAACCGGTGGTCGAAACGTTGGCGCCACCGCCTTCGCCCTTCTGGGGATACATTCCCGCCATCGCGACGTATCCCCCCAGCGGGATAGCTTTAATTCCGACTTCGGTTTCACCCCGCATGCGCGAAAATAGTGTCGGACCAAAGCCAATCATGAACTGGGAAATGTAGACGCCAAATTTTTTGGCCGGGTAATAGTGACCCCATTCATGAAGCGCAATGGAGACGATGAGCCCCAGCGCAATGACGAGAACCCCGAGGGCGAAAGCTATAGCTGTTTCCACGGCGTCACTCTAACCCTCGGGCCTGACACAGCCTTGGTCATGGCCGAGAATCGAGACGGGAGGCGATGTAGTGATCCGCTAATGCTCGCGCCCACTCCTCCGCGCCGAGAACCCCCTCAAGGGTCATCGGCTCTGGGCTGTGTGCTGCTACTACCGTGTCAATGACCTCCGTAATCCCTAAGAACGTCAGCTCACCACGATGAAACGCAGCAACAGCTTGTTCGTTGGCGGCGTTGAACACCGCAGGATATGTCGCCCCTGCCACACCCACCGCTTTTGCCAAAGCCACTGCCGGAAAGGCAACCTCATCCAGTGGCTCAAAGCTCCAGTGGTGGGAGCGGGTCCAATCGATTCCAGGTGTGACATCTGGAATTCGGTCGGGCCAGCTGAGACCCCACGCAATCGGCAAGCGCATATCCGGTGGCGAAGCCTGCGCCATGGTGGACCCGTCATGGAATTCGACCATGGAGTGCACCACCGATTGTGGGTGCACAGTCACCTCGATAGCGTCAAACGGGATATCAAACAGCAGGTGGGCCTCGATCACTTCGAGGCCTTTATTGACGAGCGTCGCCGAGTTTGTGGTGACCACAAGCCCCATGTCCCAGGTGGGGTGCGCCAGCGCTTCTGCCGGGGTTACCTGGGTGAGTGATTCGCGGGTTCGACCGCGGAAGGGTCCACCGCTGGCGGTGACAATGAGCTTTGCAACCTCCGAGTGCGTTCCCGCCATCAACGATTGCGCTAAGGCGGAATGTTCCGAATCCACGGGCACGATTTGGTGGGGGCGGGTAACGGCCTCCGTGACCAGGGCTCCCCCCACAATGAGGCTTTCCTTATTGGCAAGCGCCAGCGTGGCCCCCGATTGTAGGGTCGCAAGGGTGGGTGCGAGCCCTCGGGACCCGGTAATACCGTTGAGGACAACATCACAGACCGTATCTCGCACGAGTTCTGCCGCTTCCACAGCGCCCCGAGCGATGCGGTCTTCGGGCACACCGAGAGCTTTGGCTTGGCGTTTAGCGCCTTCCATATCGGTTCCCACCCCCAGCCCGACCACGTCGAACAGGTCAGGGTTGCGGGAGATGACCTCAATCGCTTGGGTCCCGATGGAGCCTGTGGAGCCCAGCAGAATGACTTTACGCATGAAGTGGAGCCAGGGCGCTCACGGTGCGGTCAATCGTGCACTGGCCAACAACGCGGGTTCCCACATACAGCACAGCACTCTGCCCCGGGGAGACACCCAGTAGCGGGGCGTCCATCCGGATGATGAGCTCACCGTCGCTGATTCGGGCTCGAGCGGGGACAGGGTCGGAATGTGCTCGCACCTGAACATGACAGGCAAACTCTTCGCACCCAAAATCGTCGCCCGGTGCGGCGTTGGCATAGCCTGATTCCACCGGGTTTGGCCCTGCAAAAGACATCTGGGAGCCGGCGAGTTCACTCAGCGCCAATGCTTCTTTGGGACCCACCACCACTTCATTTGTTTTGGGTCGAATCTCCAACACAAATCGGGGTTTCCCATCCGCAGCGGGATACCCCAGTGCTAAACCTTTGCGCTGACCCACGGTGAAGGCGTGAGCACCCTGGTGGGAGCCGACCACGTCACCTGCGGTGTCCAGAACGGCGCCTTTTTCTGCCCCAACACGCTCCGCCAGCCATCCTCTCGTGTCACCATCGGGGATGAAACAAATGTCATGGCTGTCAGGTTTTTCAGCAACAAAAAAACCTCTGCTGGCGGCTTCCGCACGCACCTCATCCTTAGAGGGTGTCGCGCCGAGAGGGAAATAACAGTGCTCCAATTGTTCGGTGGTCAGCACCCCCAAAACATAGGACTGGTCTTTCGCCCAGGTTGCGGCGCGATGGAGTTCCTTCCCACCGGGGCCCTCTGTGACGGCGGCGTAATGCCCGGTGGCGATGGCATCAAATCCGAGCGCTAAACCCCGCTCCATTACGGCATCAAATTTGATGTGCTGGTTACAACGCATACACGGGTTGGGGGTGCGCCCCTCGCTGTATTCGTCAATAAAGTCTTGCACCACATCCTGCGCAAAACGTTCCGAAAAGTCCCACACGTAGAACGGGATCCCCAGCATGTCCGCCACCCGCCTGGCATCCATGGAATCTTCAATCGTGCAACATCCTCGTGAGCCGGTGCGGAGCGTCCCGGGAGCGCGAGACAACGCAAGGTGAACCCCCACAACTTCGTGTCCCGCTTCGACGGCGCGTGCGGTCGCGACGGCGCTGTCCACCCCGCCACTCATCGCTGCCAGAACTTTCACTCCCACAGTCTAAGCACGGTGGCTGAATCTAACGTCGTGCTTTCATCGCAAGGCCAGCTTTTGTGGCGCGCTCCACCACATCCGGGAAAACCGAGATCACCCGCTCAACATCCTCGGCAGTGGTGGTGTAGCTGAGCGTCAAACGAATCGCCCCCCACGCCTCCTCGGCGGGCACACCCATAGCGAGCAGCACGTGCGAGGGTTCGGCGACGCCCGCTTGGCAGGCTGAGCCGGTAGAGGCATGAATACCGTGTTCATCCAACAAATACAGCAACACATCCCCCGTGCACCCCGGCACCGTCAGGTGAAGGTTGCCCGGCAGGCGTTCATCGTGGGATCCCCGGACCACGCACTGAGGTGCAACGGCTAAGAGCCCCTCCCAGAGCCGATCTCGCAAGGCCATAAGACGGTCTTGCCCTTGTTCGCGATCGAGGGCTCTGACTTCCAACGCGGTGGCAAACGCTATCGCCCCCGCAGCATCCATGGTGCCCGAGCGGGAACGCTGCTGGTTCCCCCCGTGGTGCAGCGCCTGCATGTCTTTCGCGGTTCGAGAGATCAAGAGTGCCCCGGTGCCCACCGGCCCGCCCACCTTGTGGGCGGAGAGACTCATCAAATCTGCTCCGAGTTCACGAAAGTTCACGCTGTGATAACCGAAAGCGGACACCGCATCAACATGTACGGGGACGTTCTTAGCCTTGCTGAGCGCCACAATACTTTCCACCGGTTGGCGCGAACCTACCTCGTTGTTGGCGAGCAATGTGGTCACCACGGTGATGTCTCCCGCGCTGAGAACATGCTCGAGGGAGGAAACATCCATCACGGCATCGCTGTTCACGACAACCTCGCGCCAGTGGGTTCCCTCCTGCTCCCGCAACCAATTAATGGCATCAAGGGTGGCGTGATGTTCGGCAAGGGTCGCAGCGATTGCTGTGTGTGACGCGGGACCGTGGGTTCGATGATGGGCCCACACACTACCCTTCAGTGCAGTGTTGATAGCTTCGGTGCCGCCGGAGGTGAACACCACCTCCACAGGGTGGGCTCCCACGAGGGCAGCGACCCGCTCTCGAGCACCCTCCAGCAGAGCCCTCGCCGATCGACCACCCTGATGCAGGGCGCTCGGATTCCCGACAACCTCCAGCGCCTCCAGGTAGGCCTCCCTCACCGCCAGCGGCATAGGGCTTGTGGCCTGGTGATCAAGATAGATGCCCATGACTTAGAACATCAACGACGTGAGGGTGTTTCTCGCTTTTTTCACATCCTCATTCTGTGCTCCAGCGATGATGAAATAGGAGAGCAAACGCTGGCGTAACCGTTCTTTGTCGGCATCCTCCGCCCCGGGATACAGGCCCAAAAGACGCACACAGGCGTCGCTCACGTGGCCGCCAGAGATATCCAAATCTGCGACCAGTAATGCCGCGCTGATATCGCTGGGTTTTTGCGCCGCTTCGGCGCGAGCCTCGTCAAGGGCGACCCCCTGGATTCGCTCCAGCAACTCCACATTTGCCAAACCTGCGGTGGCATCATCATCGGCAGGGTTCTCGTGGAGGGCCCGTTCATACGCGGATTTGGCACCGGGGATATCCCCGTTGCTCAGTGCGTCAAACGCTTCCTGGTGCAACGGAGGAAGCGGGGGCTCCTCCGGGTTATTTTCCGCAACACTCTCCGGCGGGGGCATCACCCCGGTGACCCCGTTCTTGTGAGCCAATTCCAGTACCTGATCCAACACCGGTGTGATCTCCGCTTCGGGGGGGATGCCCTGGAAAAGCGGAATCGGTTGGCCGCCGACAAGAGCGGCGACCACGGGATACCCCTGAACTTGAAGGGCCCGCAGTAACTCTGGGGCGCGCTCAGCCTGAACCGTTCCCAGGACCAGCTTCCCTTGGTATTTTTCGATGAGTCCCGCCAGTTGAGGCGCCGCGCCACCACCATAAATTTCTAGGATGACCGGGATGGTTTTGGAGAGCTCAACAAGCCCTCCCACACTGGCGTCGTCCGCTTCGCGCACGTAAGCGCTGGTCGCCCCGGAAGCGGGGGCCGGAGGGGCGAGATTTTTATTCACGAGGCTGGAGAGATCAACAGCTCCGCCCATCGACGGACCGGGGAAAGCATTACTCATTGATTACCTCTCTCGCAGCTACCAGGTTATAGGTGTAACCCAAAACCCGAATGCCCTCTTCGGAGCCAACCGGGGGCACATAAAAAAGTATTTGTGCCTCCGAATCAACATCAAACCCTTTTCGTGACTGGGAGAGTGACGTGAGCGCTCGAATCCCGATACTCGAGTTCACAGCTGCGCCCGATTGAATGGGCGCCACCCGCTCCACCTGACGCAGTGTGCCGAGCACTATTGCGCCCGCGTTGGTGGTAGAAAACGCCACAATCTCGCGGTCTGTTGTCTCCGTTGTCCAACTCACTTCCACCGTTGCCCCAAACGATTCTTGCCGAAGCTCCAACGCTTCGGGCCCCATCTGGGAATACAGGGTGTCGGTGGCGAGAGAGAACTCCCCCGCGTGAGGGCTTGCCGAACCGTTGTTGGCGACATCGGCGTAGTGAACCAGCAAATCCCGTGGGGTCACCCGGATAAGTTTTGAATCCCCGCCCAACCGGGCTGCACCAATACTTGCCGCCGGCAAAGCAGGGAGCTCAACTTGCGGGTTCAAGACCACGGCGTACGTCAATTTGTACTGAGAGCGCGGGTCTTCTTGGCGCAACACCACACCCAACGAAGGCGAATCAAGGTCCTGCTCATCCTGAATGATGCCAAAAACACTGCGCGGCCAACCGGTGGTTTGCTGAGGAACAACGAGGCGAATAGGTGTCGCCGGGATTGGCATCACCCGTCCCGCTTCCGAATCGGCACGCGTCACGATGTAGGAAACTCTCCGCGCCGAGAGTGTGGGCTCTGTCACACGGGGATCGAGAAGATTCACCGAAAGCTCACCGTCGGCAGCTTGAATTTGGGTTGACACCCGAGCCATGATGTTGGCGAATTGGATTTCTGTGACCGCAGGGTTTGGAGCCACGACGCTGGTTTGCGGGGTTTCCTCGGTCACTGTTTGCACGGGCTGGGCGCAGGCGCCCAAGCCCAAGACCAGACCACCGGCGAAGGGCACGGCGATAAAAGGTGCTGCTCTGCGTCCATGTTTCTTCGGCGCGGAAGGTTGAGGTCTTTTCTCAGGACGCGCTTTGGGTCGGCGGGGTGGGCGAACGTACCGGGTTCGTGTGCGCCGGGGACCCCGCCGCTTCCGCCACGTCACGAAAGCGTTCACAGAAACCCCGAGGCCTGCAATCAGGGTCAGCACACCGATAATCAAGGCTGCCAAAATCCAGGGAGCCTCCGTCGCGCCGGGCCACGACACAGTAATGGTGTGGGGGGCTGGCAGGACACCATCGGACATCAACAAAACAGTGATGTCTTCGGTGCCGGCTAGGGAGAAGGAAATCTCTTGTTCCCCGGAGAACTCGGCAAACCACAGGTCTGAACCTTCAGGGTCCGGGAGAAAAGTTTCCCCCGATCGTGGCAGCAGCACGAGGGAATCGGTGAGCGCGTCGTAGCTAACTTTTGTATGTCGCCCGGGGGCTAACCATGCCATAACGTCCAACGTTTTGCCGTACGCAGCAAAAACCCGGTCAGTGCTTGCTTTGACAACTCCCCCACCCTCAGGGTTTGGCACAAAACCTTCGACGCTGCCGGTTACCGTGATGGTTTGTCGCCCAGGGTAAGCGACCAGGCTGGAACCGGAAATAATAGTGGCCGGGGCTTGAGTGTCAGTGACGATGGTGCGCTCAATAGTTTCCGGGTCGCTCAGAACTGTTCGCTCAGCAATCCCCACCGCCAAACTCAGAGTAGAGATAGCGAGGAGCACAATGGCAACGATGAGTCGCACCGCTTACTCCTTCCCGTGGGCAACCGGCATGTCCCGGCATGTGACAACTCCTTAGGGTAACCGATGGAGCCAGGCGAACACCCTTGGCGGACGACTAGGCTGATCAGAGTTTCACCCCTGTAGGAACACAGAAAGAAATCCCTGTTTCATGGCACAAAACGACACCGAGTTTCCCACCGAGTTGCGTGGTTACAAGCGCTCCGAAGTGGACGCCGCAGTTTCGGCTCTCCGTGGCGATCTCATTCAGGCCGCCAAAGAACGTCAGGGGGCCCTGGAAGAAGTAACAGAGTTGAAAAACCAGCTTGCCAGCCTTGGTGGCGGGGATGCTGCCGTCACCTACGCAAGTTTGGGCGCCAGACTCGAGTCGATTTTGCGCATCGCGGAGGAGCAGTCAACCTCGCTCATCGGTCAGGCTGACATCAACGCCGAAAAGATGATTGCTCTGGCAAAACTTGAAGCTCACACCGTGGTTGAAACGGCGGCCCGCGAAGCGGAGCGGCTCTCGCAGGATGCCAGCAACGAGTCCGCCACGATGCTCGATGGCGCCCGGTCTGAGTCCGAAAAACTTATCCACAACGCGACCACCGAAGCGGAGAGGGTGCGCCACGAGGCACTCGATGAAGCTGCCACCATTCGTGGCGCTGTGGCAACGGAAAGCGCGAAAGCGCGCACCAGCGCTCGGCGTGAAACTGCAGCGCTCCGGGCCGAATCCAAAAGAGCAATCGCGGAAGCCACTGTCGTGGCAGAGCGCGAAAGGAATGCGGCAAAGGCTGCGCTGGCCGAACTAGAACAAGACATCGCGGCGGAACGCGCGAGCCATGAACTGACTCTCAAAGCCATCACCCAAGAAGCAGAGCTTGCGAAAACCACGATGGAAAAAAACATTGCGGAAACCACGGCTCGCCTGGCATTGCAGAATGAAAACCAGGCGGAAGCGCTAGCACGGAAAGCCTCAGAAGCACGGGCCGACCTCGAAGTCGAACTGTCCGCGAGGCGCTCCGAGGCTGAAAAGGACCTTTTGGAGTCCCACCAAAAGGCCGTCGAGATGAACGATCGATATCTCGCAGTGTCCACCACTCAACTAGCAGAACTGAAATCACGGGTTGCAGAGCTTCGCCAAGACCACAAGAAAATTATTGCCGCCATTGACGCCTCCAACACGTCAGGGAAAACCGCAGCTGCGAAGGAAGCGGCAAACACCATCGCCAGCGCCCACAAGAGAGCCACCGAGATGGTTCATGCCGCTGAGAAGGAGGCAATGGAACGCGTTGCCGCTGCAGAAGCCAGGCTTATCGAGCTCTCTGCCGAGCGGGACACGATTGCCTCTTACGTAGAGTCACTTCGCACGATTGTCGGCGGAGTAATCGCGAGCGAGAAGAAAAAAGCAAAAGCTACGAGTCGAAACTCGTCGGCAGTGGGTAAGTAGGAGGGTTGAGCCGCATCGCGATCTGGTCGAGCACCCATTTCGTATGTTTTTCCCCCACCCACAGATGTTTGGCCCCTTCTGCAGCCACCACCTCAATCCCTGGCGCCGGCGCAAACCCTACGCGGGCCTGCTCGGGGGTCAAAAATTCGTCAAATTCGGGAACTAAAGCCGCCATCGGAATTGTCGCATCCGACCAGGTAGCAAGGTCGGCTGGGGTGGTGCGGTGCAACGGAGGTGACAGAAGTATGACACCAGAAATTCGGTCCGCCAGCGGCCGAGCGTGTTTCAGGATGACTTCCGTGCCAAAAGACCACCCGATGAGCCACGGGGTCGGAAGACCCTCAGCGTGAACAAAATCAAGAGCCGCCACCAAATCTAAACCTTCGCTAACCCCTTCCCCAAAGGTGCCCCCGGAGGTTCCCCGGGGAGAGGACACTCCCCGAAAGTTGAAACGGAGCACCGCAATGTCGGCGAGTGCTGGCAACCGCCAAGATGCTTTACGAATCACGTGGGAGTCCATGAATCCCCCCGCCGTGGGGAGAGGATGAAGAAAGAGAGCGGTTGCCATGGGCCTATGGTCGTGTGGCAGAGCTAACTCCCCGACAAGTTCGTAACCATCACTGGTGATGAAGCTCACATCGCGCCGGTTCGCCGGCAAGACTGTGGTGGAAGTAATGACACTCATCACGCGATTTTCCAACAGTGGTTATGCCAGTGACGCCGATCCGCAACACCGTGAGATTCCCCCATGATGCCATCGCTACGCCATGCCACAAGGTGAGCGGCCCCCAAAGCTATGGTGAGGTTGCACCCCGGACAGGTGTAGGTCTTTTGGGCATTGCGTTCGCTAATCGGCTGCACCGTGTACACCTCACCACGTTTAGATTCGGTACGGCGGTACCTGGTCCGCAGTCGTTCCACATCCAGTGGTTCACCCTCATCACGGCGCCGATTACTCCGGGGCACGATCTAGTACCACCCACGTTGTTCCGAATGCTCCCAGGCGCCACAGGGTGAACCATATCGAGCACTGATGTACCCGAGTCCCCAGCGGATTTGAGTTTCAGGGTTGGTGGCCCAATCGGAACCGGCGCTCGCCATTTTGTTTCCGGGGAGGGACTGTGGAATGCCATAGGCGCCTGAGCTGGGGTTTTGCGCCAGATGATTCCAACCCGACTCTCGCGACCATAGTGCTACCAAACAACGGAATTCGCCCTCTTCCCAACCATTCCCGGATACCAAATCAAACGCTATTGCTTGTGCGCCACCAGGGTCACCTCGACCATAGGCAGGAAGAGAACCCCATCCCGCCGTCACACTCACACCCTCACGTTCCACGCCAAAACCTGCACCGGTGGCCACCACAGAGTCTGAAGCCTGGGGGGCTGGCTGATACCAGGCTGCAGCCCCGGGGTGTGGCCCGACCAAGGGAACCGCCACAAACCCTGCCACCGCGAGAATTGCAAACAGCGAACGAAGAGGTAGCGAAGCAAAGCTTCGTACCTTCGCTAGGCGGTGTTTTGCGTGGTGCGGGGACATCAGTGCAGTCTAAAGGAGGGGCCTGAGGGAGGGATTAGCGGACCGCTAACATTACGGAGATTGTCTCATCCAACAGGAAGTCCACCTGTTTTTCGTCGTAACCACCCAGCTGCGTTCGGAAACTTTGTCGCCTCACTGCGGCAACCGACAGGGATTCATCTTGCTGAAAGTAACGAGAAATTTGACCGCACATCACGTCAACATCACCGGCGTGATACCCAGGTTGCAACATTCCTGAGTGTCGGAACTTCTGCTTCGCGGGTCTCGCCACCCGGTCCAAAATCTCTTGAGCACGCTCACGTACAGTGTTGAAGTAAATTTCCTCGCCATGAATCTCAGTTTGAGCGAGTCGTTCTTTGTCCGCAAAAGCCTCTTCGAGGCGCCACAGAGCCTCATCCACCGATTTGGTGGAGTAACCATCCTTTGACACCAGCGGGAAAACTTTGCTCCGAATGTCCCGAGACACAAGGTCATCCCCACCGCCTTCGAAGGCGCGTCTGGCGCGATCGAGGAACTCGTCAACAATCTCGGGGTCGTATCCCGACATTCCTTTTTCGGCACGCACAAAGGGGCTATCCACGCCCCCTAGTCTGCCAGCGCTGGCGCTCAAAACGGTGAGGACAACCGGTTATCCAAAAATCTGGAACAGAACAAAAAGTACCGCCATCGAGGGCAACACCGAGTCCAGACGGTCCAGGAAGCCACCGTGACCGGGCAACCAAGAGGAAATGTCTTTGATTCCTAGGTCACGCTTGATCAGTGACTCCACTAAATCACCGAGCGTTGCCGATCCCAACAAAAGTGCGCCCATCAGTAACGCCACCCACACCGGTTGGTTCAGCACCAGCGTCCCCAGTAGACCTGCGGCTAACAGTGCCGCAACAGCGGACCCTGCGAAACCTTCCCAGGTTTTCTTGGGGGAGATTTTCGGTGCAAGAGGAGTTTTCCCAAAACTCAAACCGGACACATAGGCGCCGACGTCGACACTGACGACAATGACGACCCCCGAAAAGACCCACCATAGGCCACCCTCCGCGGTGTGAACAGCAAGGGCAAAACTCCCTAAGAACGGGATGTAGGTCAGCACCACAATCGCAACACCAATATCGGAAAGCGTCGACTGGCGCGCAGACGAATCCACAACCGCACGCGCTACCCGAATAAGGACAGCAAGAACAATGGCACCCAAGAGGGACCACAGGTGACCTTCAGGACCAAAAAAGAAAACCAACGGTGGCATGGCTGAGGCCATCAACGCCAGCGGCCACCGAGCTTTCAGGCGTCCCTTTTCCACCAGTGCACCCGCTAACTCCAGGGTGGCAAAAAGCACGAGTGCCGTGACGAACACCATGAAGAGCTCGCCGAACAGAAAAAGGCTCCCCACGAAGACCCCACCCAGAAGCAAACCAAAAGTGATGGCCAACCAGAGAGGCCTGCCCGCTTTTTTGTCGATTCGCGCATTAACTTCGCGAACCTGCTCTTCGATGTCGTGGACGGCAGCCTCGAATTGTGCCAGCGGATCACTCACAGAGTGCGGAAGTGGTCGTTTGGACCCTTTCGCGGGAGCATCGTTGTTCTGCTCAGACATTAGACCTCGAGGAGCTCGGTTTCCTTCTTTTTCAACACCTCGTCAATGTGATCGACCTGAGCTTTAGTGAGTGATTCCAACTCTTTTTCGGCGCGCGCAACTTCGTCTTCCCCCACCTCGGAGGTCATGCCGTGCAAGTCATCCATCGCTTTGCGACGTACCGAGCGGATTGCGACTTTCCCATCTTCGGCTTTTTGGCGCACAATTTTGACATATTCTTTGCGGCGCTCTTCCGTGAGCTCCGGCATGGTGACCCGAATCACTTCGCCGTCATTGGTGGGCGATGCGCCGAGGTTGGGGAAAGTCGTGATTGCTTTCTCAATTTCCTTCAGGGCAGATTTGTCGTACGGGGTGACCACGAGCGTGCGGGCCTCGATGTTTTGCAGGGCTGCCAGTTGAGCTAACGGCGTGGGCTGGCCATAATAATTAACCATGATCTTCTGGAAAAGTGCGGGGTTGGCCCTGCCCGTTCGCACCGTTTGGAAATCGTCTTGGACGACATCAATCGCTTTTGTCATCTTTTCTTTCGCTTGCGCGATTACGTCCGCAATCATTGTGTCTCCTTTTGTGGAAGTCTATCCAGGCCTACGAAACAAGCGTCCCGAGACGCTTTCCTTGGATGGCCTTGGTGATGTTGCCTGCAGGCTCCATCCCAAACACCACCATCGGCATTTTGTTATCCATACACAAGCTGAATGCGGTGGAGTCCACAACCTTGAGGCCCTGGACAAGGGCTTCCTGGTAGGTCACCTCTTCGTATTTTCGGGCCGTCGGATCCTTCTTCGGATCTGTCGAATAAACGCCATCGACGCCATTTTTTGCTACTAAAACTTCATCGGCCAAGATTTCGAGAGCACGCTGGGCCGCCACCGTGTCGGTGGAGAAGTAGGGCAGTCCCGCTCCCGCACCAAAGACGACAACGCGACCTTTCTCCAGATGGCGGATCGCACGCTGGGGAATATAGGGCTCCGCAACCTGAGTCATGGAGATTGCCGACTGAACCCGCACTTCTGCCCCGGCCTGCTCTAAAAAGTCTTGCAAAGCTAGAGCGTTCATTACGGTGCCAAGCATTCCCATGTAGTCCGCCCGCCGGCGGTCCATGCCGCGCTGGGACAACTCTGCTCCGCGGAAGAAGTTACCTCCACCGACCACAATGGCCACTTCAGCTTTCTTTGCACCTTCCGCAATCTCACGGGCAATCTGGGCAACAACGTCAGGGTTTACCCCAACTTGGCCGTCTCCGAACGCTTCTCCCGAAAGCTTCAAAAGTACCCGACGTTTTTTCTCCGCCATAGTGGCTCCTTTCGCCGCCCCTCAAGCGTAGTGGGACGAGAAAGCCTTCGGGGGCTAGGGCACGGTGTGCCCTAGCCCCCGAAGGCAACCTGAGATCTAGGAACCCACGCGGAAACGAGCAAAGCCCGTCACGCTGAGCCCAGCCTGCTCGAGAACCTGCTTGATGGACAGCTTGTTGTCCCTCGCATAGTCCTGCTCCAGAAGGGCAACCTGCTTAAAGAACGCTCCTACACGGCCCTCAACAATTTTCGGCAGCGCGGCGTCCGGTTTCCCTTCACCGCGAGAGATTTCTTCCACAATCCGTCGTTCCGCTTCAACAGCATCACTTGGAACGTCCTCGCGCGCGAGGAATTGAGGGTCCGCGAAAGAAATATGCTGCGCAATGCTCCGCGCGGTTTCCGCATCATCACCCGAGTAGGCCACCACAACACCAACCTGAGGAGGCAAATCCTTGTTGGTCTTGTGAAGGTAAATGGCGAACTTTTCGCCCTCAAGCTTGGTGACCCGGCGCAACTCGACTTTTTCGCCCAAAATTGCTGCTTGATCATCAATCATGGACCCCACAGTGCCACCATTTGCGGGTGCCTGGCGCGCAGATTCTGCGTTGTCAGCACCAGCTGCGACGACAGCACTGAGAACAGAATCCGCGAGGGAAACAAACTTTTCGTTCTTCGCGACGAAGTCTGTTTCACAGGCGAGCTCGAGGAGGTAGGCGACGCCTGCTCCCTCGTGGGCAGCAACGAGACCTTCGCTGGTGGAGCGATCGGCACGCTTTGCGTTACCTTTCGCCCCTTTCAGGCGCAAAATCTCGGTAGCTTTCTCCAAATCTCCGCCGGCTTCTTCAAGCGCGTTTTTGGTGTCCACCATTCCGGTTCCGAGCTGCTCACGCAGCCTTTTGATGTCTTCGAGTGAGACGCTAGCCATCTGTTCGTTCCTTACTTCTTCTCAGTCTTGGCAGCAGGAGCCTTGGTAGCGGGCTTCTTCTCTGCTGCTGGTTTTTTGGCAGGAGCTTTGGCCGCCGCCTTTGCAGGCTCCTTCTCAGCCGCGGGCTCTTTCTTGACAGCAGGCTCCTTCTTGGCAGCTGCTGGCTTCTTAGCGGGGGCTTTCGCTGCGGGCTTTTTCACTGCTGGTGCGTCCTCTTCTGGCGCGTCAGCAGTGGGCTCTGCCACGGGGGTTTCCGCTACCACAGCGGGTGCTGGTGCTGGATCGCCGGACTGCTCAAGAAGCTCTCGCTCCCATTCGGCAAGTGGTTCGACAGCGGAAACGTTGCCTTCTGCTTCGGGCTTCTGGTGGCGTTCAATCAAGCCTTCAGCAACAGCATCAGCCATCAGTTTTGTGAGCAAGGCGACAGAACGAATCGCATCGTCATTGCCAGGAATCGGGTAGTGAAAATCGTCGGGGTCAGCGTTGGAGTCGAGGATCCCGACAATCGGAATCCGCAACTTCTTTGCCTCATCGATGGCGAGGTGCTCGCGCAGGGGATCAATGACCCAGATTGCATCGGGGGCTTTGGTCAACGTGCGGATACCACCGAGGGATTTCTGCAGTTTCGTCAGTTCGCGCTTCTTCATCAGAAGCTCTTTCTTGGTGAAACCTTGCGTGGTGTCTTCGTAATCGACTTCTTCCAATTCCTTCATTCGACCCAAACGCTTGGACACTGTCTGGAAGTTGGTCAACAAACCACCGAGCCAACGCTCGTTCACATAAGGCTGACCCACGCGTAGGGCCTGCTCCGAAATTGCTTCCTGTGCCTGCTTTTTTGTTCCCACAAAGAGAACGGTTCCGCCTTTTGCGACGGTCTCCTTGAGGAAGGCGTAAGCCTGATCGATGTAAGCCAGCGACTGCTGCAAATCGATGATGTGAATTCCGCTGCGCTCCGTAAGGATAAAACGCTTTACTTTGGGATTCCAGCGACGAGTTTGGTGTCCAAAGTGAACACCACTGTCGAGTAGTTGTCTAATGGTGACGGCAGCCATTGCTGCACTCCTTTTGTTGTTTTCGGTTTCCCACACCGGCGGTGTGAGCCTGGTGCCGAGGCCACCACCGCACCCGGGAAACAGTGCTTCCACGGAGTGAAAGCCTGAGATTCCAGGGACCGACGGGTGTGGACCTTGATTCGACACGCGAAGTCACAGAATCAAAAATTCTGCGCACGACCAGCATAGCGCGCATCGTGCGGTATGGCGAGTGAGCGACGTGCCTCAGGTTCTTTGAGCGCATGGATTGAGCCGGTGCCTCACCATCTTTGAGCGCGTAGTATCCACCGTCTGGGTGCAGGCTTGCCTCCATGGAAGGCAAAATCCGATGGCCGCAAGGCGACACGTGACCAATAAACTCCGCACCGCTTACACACGCGCCGCGAAGTCCGA
>FUWD012816079.1_pt1 | contig 24625 bp, 19 predicted proteins | sample 1063281 | NCBI WGS metagenome assembly FUWD01 (sample SAMEA79048168, study PRJEB19326) | metagenome | biome: marine | reverse complement strand
GACTACGACGCGATGCGGGTAGTACGTTTCTACACCCTCTACAGGGCTATGGTGCGGGCCAAGGTGAGGGCGATTCGATACAGCCAGGAAACAGGCGAAGCGCGAAAGCTTGCCCTGCAGGAGCACCGTTCCTATATCGGTTTTGCCGGCCGGTGCATAGAGGATGAGCAGCCGTACCTGCTCATCACAACGGGACTCTCAGGCAGCGGCAAAACGACCCATGCCGCCGCACTCGCCACGACACTTGGCGCTGTGCATGTCCGGTCCGACGTTGAGCGCAAGCGCCTGCGGGGCTTGAAACCGCTTGAGAGCAGCCGGGAACTTCCGGAGTCCATCTACACCACAGAAATGAGCCGGGCGACCTACAACCGGCTGCTTGAGGCCGCTGAAGCCGCGCTTTCCGGCGGCTACCCGGTCATTGCGGATGCCGCGTTCCTCAGCAAAAAAGACAGGGAAGAATTCACTCAGCTTGCAGCATCCCTCGGCTGCCCCTGCAGGATCCTCGCCTATGAAGCACCCGATGAGGTGCTCATGGAACGGGTTCGACTGCGTAGTGAACGGCACAGCGACGCCTCCGAAGCAGGCGAAGCAGTCCTTCTGGACCAGTATGCCAGGCGTGAGGGGTTCAGCGATAAAGAGGAGCTGCTGCTGCTGAAGATATCAACTGCGGGAAGGATGGACCCGGAAGCAGAAGGGAGACTGGTTACAGCCTCCCTCCACTGACCTGTCAGACATCTATGCCGAAAGCGTAGCGGATGGCATAGCCTGCGAGGAAACTCAAGGCGGCAACCGAGAAGCTCAGCCCGACCATTTCAAGGAACCGGGTCCTGAAGGGCACATCGCGGGCAACGGAAATGTAGTAGTTGAAGAACCCGATGATGCAGACCGCTCCGAAAAACGACAGCCCGAGCGATACGTAGAGATCGGGAACGAACATATAGGGGGCAACCAGCACCACAACGGTCATGAGATAGGCTATGCCGGTGTAGATGGCTGCGCGGAAAGGGTTGTTGCCGTTCGGTTCCGACTTGGTCGACAGATACTCCGAAGCCGCCATCGAGAGTGCTGCGGCAAAGCCCGTGATGGAGGCAGTAAGCGCAACAAGCGCGGTATCCTGCAGGGCGAGGGTCAGACCTGCAAGCACACCCATCAGTTCAACCAGCGCATCGTTCAGGCCAAGCACAATCGAGCCGGTGTACTGCAGGCGTTCCTCGTCAAGCAGCTTGAGCAGGGCCTCCTCATGCTCCTCTTCGTCGCGGAGGATGCCGTTGACTTCATGCAGCGATGGCGGCAGGGCTCCGTAGGCGTCGAGTGCGCCTTTTTCCCCCTTCTCCATAAGCCTGATGCCGAAGGTGAATCCGAACAGCATGCTGACCAGTGAGTAGAACCAGATCCTGAAACGGCTCGGAGCCACATCCCTGCGGGTATGGGTCTTCCAGATGTTGTAGTGCCGCATCTCGTCATCGGCGATCTGTGCCAGGACCCGGCGGTTCTTCACCCCGTGGACTCTGGTAGCCAGATTTCGGTAGATATGGTACTCGGTGATCTCGTTCTTCTGGAATGCCTCGATCTCCCTCTTGTTCAGTTCCCTGTTGCGTTTCACAGTCCTGGTGTTTGTTATTGTTGGGGTATGCCGTTACCGCGAAAGCGTCGCTGCCTCGATCAACTCATTCATCCGCGAGACAAAGCCCGTGGTGGAATCCAGTCCGCCCTCAAGAAGCAGTGCCCCTTCGTACAGCTGATGGATTGCGGTACGGATGAGGGGGTTCTTGTCGTTGGCCATCATCATGCCCGACAGGTTCCTGATGATGGGATGCGAAGGGTTCACCTCGAGGATCTTCCTGCCGGCCGGCATCTCCTGCTGCATCATCTTCATCATCCGCTCCATCTGGCTGTCCATGGCGTCTTTGCCGCTGACGAGCGTCACGGGAGAGCTGACGAGGCGGTGTGACTCAAGAACGTCCTCGATGCCCTCGCCAAGGGTTTCCCGAAAGATCTGGAGTAGCGGAGCAAGCAGATTTTCAGCAATCGGCTCCTTCTGGTCCTTCGTTCCTTTGGAGAAATCAATGTCCGCCTTTTCGATGGACTTGAGCTGTTTTTTGTCGTACTCGTGGATGGAGGGAATCACGAACACATCAACCGGATCACTGAGCAGCAGCACTTCGATCCCCTTATCCTGGAAATACTCAAGGTTCGGATTGGCCAGAAGCTGGGCCCTGCCTGCGCCGGAATGGTAGTAGATCTCTTTCTGGTCCGGAGCCATACGGGCGGCGTACTCTTTCAGGGTGACGTACTCCCCCTCCCCGGTCTTGGTGCTCTCGAAGCGCAGCAGCTCGATGAGCTTGTCGCGGTTTGTGAAGTCGGTGTTCAGTCCGATTTTGACAATGGGGCCGAAAGCCTTGTAGAAGGTCCTGAACTTCTCCGGCTGAGCGGTAGCAAGCTCCTCGAACCAGCCAAGGATCTTCCCGGTCAGGATCTGCCGGATTTTCGACATTACGGGGCTCGACTGCACGATTTCACGCGACACGTTCAGCGACAGGTCCTCGGTGTCGACGACGCCCGCAATGAAGCGGAGGTACTCGGGAAGAAGATCACGGCACTCGTGCTGGATCATCACCTTTTTCACATACAGCTGCGGACCTTTGTTCTCAAGTTCACCCTGGCGGTAAAGCAGCTCCATCGGGGCCTCTTTCGGCAGAAACAGGATCGCCTTGAAGCTGACCGCACCTTCCACCGAAATGTGAAGGTAGTCGAGGGGTTCGTTGAAGTCGTTGCTGATGAACTTGTAGAATTCGTTGACCTCATCCTGCTTCAGCTCGCTCTTCGGACGCTGCCAGAGGGCGGTGATGCTGTTGAGCTGTTTCTTTTCGAGATAGATCGGGAAATCGACGAAGTTGGAGTACTTCTTGATGATGTGCTCGACCCGGTACTCTTCTGCAAACTCCTTGTGCTCGTCCTTGAGGGTGAAGGAGATCCGGGTTCCGGGCTCTTTCTTGTCGATCTTTTCGATCGTGTAGGTCCCCTGGCCTGACGACCGCCACCGGAGGCCTTCAGAACCAGCCCGTGCGCTGCGGGTCTCGACACTCACTTCGTCGGTCACCATGAATACCGAGTAGAACCCGACGCCGAACTGGCCGATGAGATTTCCATCGAGCTCCTTCTTCTCCTGGCGGAGCGCCTGCATGAAGCCGAGGGTGCCGGACCTGGCCACGGTGCCGAGGTTGGCAATCAGCTCCTCCTCGGTCATGCCGATACCGGTATCTTCAATGGCGAACGATGCCGTCTTTGGATCAAGGGTGATCCTGATGGCCGACTCTCCGGAGGCTTTGGCCATGGTGTCGTCGGTGAGGGCACTGAATCGCGCCTTGCTGAGGGCGTCGGAAGCGTTGGAGACAAGCTCGCGGAGAAAGATTTCAGGATGGGTGTAGAGGGAATGGACGATGAGGTCGAGCAGCTGTTTCATTTCTGCCTTGTACTCGAACTCCTGAACTGCTGTATTCTGCTTGTTGCTCATGATGAAAAATCGTTGATCTCGTTCGTAGTATAAAAGAATATGCCGCCGCTGGTAAACGGCAAAGCCGCTGCCCTGGCCGGCGGGCGAAGGAGGAATTTAAGGGAGACTGGTAAATATAGCAAGCCCCCTTCCGGAAGCCCTCAGGAGCGGCGGAGTTTTTTGCGTGCGGCAACTTCTCCTGCATAGACCCTCTTGATGCCGTCGCCCATAGCTTTTTCAATGTCGCGGATATTGTCCACGAGACGCGACATCCCGGAGATCTCCACAGAGGCGGCCTGATCCGACCCCCACATGGCACGATCAAGGGTGACATGGCGCTCGACGAAGGTTGCACCGAGCGCAACGGCCGCCCAGGTAGTAGAGAGCCCGGTTTCATGGCCGGAATAACCGATCGGCGTTTCCGGATAAAGCGACTTGAGGCGAGGGATCATCTTAAGGTTGAGCTCCTCGACCGGACACGGATAGGTAGAGTTGGTATGGGCGATAAGGAGGTTTTCGGACCCGAGCTCATTGACGGCGGCCTCAACCTCATCCATGGTCGACATGCCCGTTGAAATGATGAGGGGACGGCCTGTGGCCTTCGTTTTCCGTAGCAGGGGCAGATCGGTGAGCGAAGCTGAAGCTGCCTTGTAGCACGGCGGCTCGAACGCCTCCATGAAATCAACCGCCTCTTCGTCCCAGCACGAAGCAAACCAGAGGATACTGTTCTCCCGGCAGCAGCGGTCGATCTCGGCGTACTCCGCCGCTCCGAACTCAACCCTGTAACGGTAGTCGATGTATCTCATCCGGCCCCAGGGGGTATCGCGCTCGATGTCCCGCTGGTTCTCCGGCACGCAGAGGTCCGGAGTTCTTTTCTGAAACTTCACGGCGTCGCACCCGGCAAGGGCCGCGCCCTCTATGAGTTTTTTTGCGACATCGAGGGACCCGTTGTGATTGATGCCTATCTCGGCGATGATGAAAACGGGCTGGCCGTCACCGACAGCCCTGCCACCTATGTTCACTGCTTGCATTGCTCTTTTGTGATAACGATGAAATAATACTGGTCGACCGACCCTGTCTAAAGGCTTCTCAGGCGAAGGAGCCATTCAGCAAAATCCCTGAACGCCCCGTATCCTCCATTCGCGGCGGCCCGGTAGTGAACCAGGGGCTCGACAAACGATGTCGCGTCACCGGGACATGCCACGAGTCCTTCTGCCGCAATGGCCTCCATGATCTCCACATCATTGACGTCGTCGCCGATGTAGGCCAGTTCGGAGAGCTGCAGACCGGTTTCCATAAGGACCCCCTCCAGCATCGCACGCTTATCCTTGACACCAAGGTACAGGCGTGTCATGCCGAGCTTTTCGGCACGCTTCCGGATGCTCGGAGACACTTCCCCCGTCATCACTGCGGTATCGATGCCGTGAAGACGCAACCGCTCCACCCCCATTCCGTCCCGGATCGAGTAACGCTTCATCACCTCCCCTGACTCGGAATAATAGACTCCGTTGTCGGTGAACACACCATCGTTGTCGGAAATGACGAGCCGAACCTGGGCAGCACGGGTCGCAAGCGTTGCAAAAGGCAGTGAGAGCATAGGAATCAGCGTATCATGGATCCGCCCCCGGGAAGGCTCACTGAGAGCGCATACCCCGGAAACAGAGGGACTGTTTCTGCCGCAGAATATATGAACATTTTGGTCATTTTCCGGCATACGCATTAAAAGCGCACCACATAAGCAAAAGGCTGTCAACAAGTTATCAACATTCCATACACATCAAGAAGCAGTGTTATCAACAGCACGCCAGAAATTACGCCAGGCAGAAAAAAACAAAAGAATATCCGGTAAACTGCTTTATAGAAACGACTTACAAAACTACACACCCTTAACATCATGCCGACAGCGCCTGGAGAAAGAGATGCGGCGCCGGCCGCAGGGAAAGTTATCAACACCGGCAGCGAATCCCGAAAGCAAACCGCTACAGGCTCCGGGGCACTTTCACACCACAGAATACACCACGCCGGAAAGAGTACGCCAAAGTAATGCAGTGCCGTAATAATGACCCCATGCCGCATGCTCCAGCCGCTCCCTCTTCTTGAACCGGGGCTCAGCTATTCGGCCAAGAGCACCCTGCGGCAGGCCTGCAGTTCTTTTTTACGCTTACCTGTTGCGACGGGATATCGGAGATCCAGCCCCTTGAAAAGATCAAGCAGTATGGAGGAAACAATCAGCCGGGCATTGCGCTTGTCATCGGCAGGAACGATATACCAGGGGGCATCGGCACTGCTGGTCGCCGACAGGCAGGCGGCATACGCTGCCATGTATTCATCCCAGTATCGGCGTTCCTCGATGTCGCTCATGCTGAACTTCCAATTTTTGGCGGGTCTGTCGATCCGCTTCAGGAAGCGCAGGCGTTGTTCCTCTTTTGAGAGGTGGAGGAAAAACTTCACGATCCGGGTACCATTGGCGTGAAGATGGCGTTCCATGTCGTTGATCGAGCGGAAGCGGGCTTCCCATACATCCTCCTTCCGGGGGTGACCGTTGGCGATTCCTTCGCTCTCAAGGATTTCGGGGTGAACGCGGACTATCAGCACCTCTTCATAGTAAGACCGGTTGAAGATGCCGATACGGCCCCGGGAGGGAAGGGCGCAGGTGGTGCGCCAGAGAAAATCGTGGGAGTGCTCCTCCATTGACGGATGCTGGAAACTGTGGACCTCGCATCCCTGCGGGTTCACTCCCGTCATGACGTGACGGATGCAGCTGTCCTTTCCTGCCGCATCCATAGCCTGGAACACCAGGAGCACCGCATAGCGGTTGTCGGCATAGTGCACCGCCTGCAGTTCACTGAGCGCCGTCACTTGAGCTGAGAGCAGCTCCCGGTACTGCTTGCCTGATGAGTACAAGGGAGCAGCAAGCGTCGGACGGGAAGAAAGGTCGAGCGTGTCGCCGGCAGCAACCCGGAATACTGAGGTATCAAGCAAGCTGTCCATGGCCGTGTCTCCTGGATTGACTGCAAGGTGAAATCGAGCTGCACTCTATAACAGGTAATATAGCACAGCATGCTGCAACACCCTCCGATTGGCCGGCCTGAAACAGAAAGCGGCAGGAAGACCGGAGTCCGCCTGCCACCTCAAGCATAGTTTGATGCCACTCTTTTCAGACTACCGGCGCATAGACCTTGTCGTAGTTTTCGATGGCGTGCACCACACTCTGGCGAGCGATCTCGGCATTCTGGAACTGCTCGACAAGCACCGTCTTTTTCTCGAGCGACTTGTACTCTTCGAAAAAGTGCTGCAGCTCAGAATTGAAGTGCGGGGAAAGCTGATCGATGTCGAAGATGTTGCTGAGACTCATGTCATCTTCAGCAACGGCAATGATCTTGTCGTCGCCCTCGCCGTGATCGATCATGCGCATCACACCGATCACTCGTGCACGCACCATGCACATCGGCACGATCTGGCACTGCGAAATCACCACGATGTCAAGCGGGTCATGATCGTCGCCGAGCGTCTTGGGAATGAAGCCGTAGTTGGCGGGATAGAACACGGAGGAAAACAGCACCCTGTCGAGCCTCAGCATGCCGGTTTTCTTGTCGAGCTCGTACTTGGTTTTGCTGCCCTGAGAGATTTCGATGATTGCATTGACAATCTTAGGACTGTCCTCACCGATCTCGACGTGATGCCAGGGATTGAAATTCATGGGCGTATGAATCATTTAAAGTATTGAAAGCCTCCAACAGAAAATGCTGAGCCAGTATAGCATTTTTTTTCAAACCGCCATAGGCCCCGGCGATCTCAAAAAGGAATAGTCCTCTGCCCGACCCGGCCTCAGGTTCTTAGCGAAACGCCCGTCATTTCCCTGTACCGTCAATATGGACACGGAACTGCAGGGCATCTACGCCCTTCTCCTGATGGCCGGGGGGAAGCGTTGAGGCATTACCGTCCCTGAGAGATGCATAATGCGGCGAAAGGATCTCTATGCCTGCTTCGGCGCAGAAGTCCTGGATATTCTGGTAGAGCAGGGAGTATGTAAGGGCCATCTGCAGGGGGCTATCGGTATAGGCATTGATCTCATAGCGGACATAGTAATCATCGAGACCGGTCTGCAGGACGAACGGCTTCGGGTCCGGAAGGATTCCCTCCGTCCCGACTGCCGCCTTAATGAGGGTCTCGTGCACCAGCCGCCAGGAGATGTCATAGCCAAGGGTGATGGTGGCATGCAGGATAAGCCCGCCCGCATGCGACACGCCGCTGTAGTTGATAATGTGGCTTCCCATCACCATGCCATTGGGTATGGTGATCTCCTCATTCTTGATGGTCAGGATGCGGGTGACGAGCAGCCCCTTTTCGATGACGTCACCGACGGTGTCGGCTATTTTCACACGGTCCCCCACCCTGAAAGCTCCCGTATAGGTCATCACGACACCGGAGACGACATTGGCTACGACAGAAGTTGAGCCCAGCGAGAAGAGCAGACCGATGAAGACCGAAACACCCTGGAATGCCGGTGAGGACGAACCAGGCAGATAGGGGAAAGAGAGTACCAGCGCGAGTGCGATCACCAGAAAACGGACCAGCTGGTAGGTGGGAATGGACCACTCCGCCTTGAATCCGCTGAGGGTGATCGTGCCTTTTTCAACTTCACCAAAGAGAAACCGGATCAGTTTCAGTCCATACCGGGTGGCGAGGATCACCAGCATGAGAATGAAAAGGCTCGGGATGTAGCCCAGAAATCCGCTCCAGGCATGCTCGATGCTGAGGAAAAGAGCGCCGAGGGCACTCTGCACCGTTCCGCGGGTCCCGGGAAAGATGCTGAACAGGCCGGTCAGGTAGACAAACGCAAGCAATGCATTGAGGGTATAGCGGGCATAACGGCTGAGGCCAAGAAGAAAGCCGGTGAGCTGGGAGGCAGTGAATACCTGCACCTTCTGAATGGAAAAGCCCTTCAGCCTGCGGTCCTTTTCCCGACGGATTCGCACTTCAAGCGCCTGGAAACCGGTTTTGAGCCAGACCGAGATCCGAAGCAGCAGCAAGGTCTCAAGTGCAATGAGAGCAACATTTACGACCAGCTCCACAGCAGGCATCTGCAACAAGCCTTTGAGAGCAAACCATCCCTCACCAATAATGCGCGCGATGACGGGATGAGCTGCGAGAATCTGCAGGGCGGAGGCAAAAGCAGAGAGTATGAGCGCCATTCGGGCGGTGTATGTAACGCCGCGGGTGAGTGCCGATGGATCATTGAGCTTCAGTCGGCTGACAGCCAGCCTGATGAGGGGGACCCGCTCAAGGAGGCCGGCCGCAAATCCTGCGATACGGCCGGCAAACAACAGGCCGAAGAGCACGACAGCAAGAGCTGCGGCAAGGGTTGCCCAGAGGGAATCAAAAGTGAGAGAGGAAAAATCAATGCGGTCCATCTGCAAACAACGAGAGGTTAAGGGGAATTGTGAGAACAAGGGAAAGATACATCAGTAACAGCTGCAATACCCTCATCTTTATGCCGGGGACAGCCGGAGGCCCCCGCTGCGCCGCCGGAACCGTTCCTCGGCATGAAATTCTTTTTTTGGACGCCGTCTTCGTATCTTCCCCCCCTGTCGCCCGGCACAACCGACACACGAAGAAACGCACCGAATACCAATGGACTTACAGAAAGAGATCTCGAGACGGAAGACATTCGCCATCATCAGCCACCCCGATGCAGGCAAAACCACCCTGACAGAGAAGTTTCTCCTGTTCGGAGGAGCCATACAGACAGCCGGCGCAGTAAAAAGCAACAAGATCCGCAAGAGCGCAACGAGCGACTTCATGGAGATTGAAAAGCAGAGAGGAATTTCAGTCGCCACCTCCGTCATGGGATTCGAATACGGCTTGAGACGTATCAACATTCTCGACACGCCGGGCCACAAGGACTTTGCAGAAGATACCTACCGCACCCTGACGGCCGTTGACAGCGTCATCCTCGTCATCGACTGCGTCAAAGGCGTCGAAGAGCAGACTGAACGACTGATGGAAGTCTGCCGCATGCGCCACACTCCTGTCATCATCTTCATCAACAAGCTCGACCGCGAAGGACGCGATCCGTTCGAGCTGCTCGATGAACTTGAGGACAAACTCTCTATCAGCGTCCGCCCCCTCACCTGGCCCATCGGACAGGGTCAGTCGTTCAAGGGCGTCTATAACCTCTACGAAAAAAACCTCAACCTGTTCGAATCGGGTTCCAGCCGCGTGACGGAGAGTTTCGTCAGCCTCCAGGATCTCAACGATCCGGAACTGGACCGCTGGATACCTGACAGTTTCTCAAAAAAACTGCGCGACGACGTCCTCCTCATCGAAGGAGTTTACGAGCCGTTCGAGGGGGAACTGTACCGTGACGGCCTTCTGGCGCCGGTGTTCTTTGGCAGCGCCATCAACAACTTCGGCATCCGCGAACTGCTTGAGACCTTCACAGAAATAGCCCCGAGCCCTGATGCCCGTGAAGCTGCCGAACGAACGGTTCACGCAGCCGAGGAGGCCATGACAGGGTTCGTCTTCAAGATCCATGCAAACCTCGACCCGAACCACCGCGACAGAACGGCGTTTTTCAAGATCTGCTCGGGCCGCTTCGAGCGCAACCGTTTCTATACCCACACCCGCCTGCAGAAAAAAGTCAGGTTCTCAAGTCCCACCCACTTTATGGCCAATGAAAAGAGCATCATCGACGATGCCTGGCCTGGAGACGTCATCGGCCTCTACGACAACGGTTCACTGAAAATCGGCGACACCCTTACCGAAGGCGAAGACCTGCACTTCCGCGGTATTCCGAGCTTCTCTCCCGAGATTTTCAAGGCCCTCGAAAACCGGGATCCCATGAAGCAGAAACAGCTCGACAAAGGCATCCGTCAGCTCACCGAAGAGGGTCTGGCGCAGCTGTTCATACAGTTCGGGAACCGCAAGATCATCGGCACGGTAGGCGAACTGCAGTTCGACGTCATCAAGTTCCGACTCGAACACGAATACAACGCACAGTGCGATTTCACCCCCCTCCGATACCACAAGGCATTCTGGGTGACGGGAGCCGACAAGGAGATGCTTGATGAGTTCCGCCGCCGCAAGGCCGGTGCAATCGCCCTCGACCGCGAAGAGCGCCCGGTATTCCTTGCAGAAAGCGAATGGATGCTGAAGGTTGCCAGAGAAGACTACCCCTCCCTGGAATTCCACACCACATCCGAATGCACGCCGGCTGAATAAGACACACCCGCGACCGATCACCGTTCCGTAACGCCGCAACTGCGTCAGAACGGGACAGTGCGAACGTGCTTCAACCAAGGCTGACCGGCACCGGGCCTCTCCGGCACGGCAATTGCTGACCTTTTGTTTTCATGACTGCCGCAACCATGGCCCGCAGTCGAGACAAACAGGCCCGCATGCAGATACGGATCCATACTGCCGGAGGCATAAGCACCTACTATGGCATAGACGAGATGCCCGAAGGCATCCACAAAGGATTTGCTGCGTGGATGATCATGACAGGCGAGTGCTTCCTGACGATTCACGACACCGTCATAGAAATCATTGAAAAAAAAATGGAGTCCATGGGGGCTTTGGTGCCGAGGGTTCGGCTACGCCTCCGCCTTAAGCAGTTCCTGTACCTTGCCGATCAGTTCTTTGACGGAAAAGGGCTTCTGGATGAAATTCACGCTCCTGTCTGACACACCGTGGTTGCTGATGATGTCGGCGGTATATCCCGACATATAAAGCACCCTGACACCCGGATGCAGCTCAGTGACCTTTGCGGACAGATCGCTCCCGTTCATCTCCGGCATGATGACATCGGTAAGCAGGAGGTCGATCGAACCGGAATACTCCCGGGCATGTCGAAGAGCCTGCATCGGAGAAGAGGCAAAGAGTACCGTAAAGCCCCGGGTTTCAAGCACGAATCGGCACAGTTTAAGGATATCGGGCTCATCCTCAACAATAAGCACTACCCTGCCGCCACTGCAGGCTGAAGCATCTGCCTCATCCCGCCCGGACTTCAGGCCGACATCCTCTCCGCCGACATGAACGACAGGCAGATGAATGCTGAACCGGCTCCCCCTGCCGGGGTTGCTTGAAACATCTATGAAGCCGTGGTTCTGTTTGACGATGCCGTAAATGGTCGACAGGCCGAGACCGGTACCCCTCCCGAGATCCTTCGTCGTGAAAAAGGGCTCGAAAATATGGGCAAGGACCTCAGGATCCATTCCCGCGCCGGTGTCTTCGACCGAGAGCACCGCATAGTGGCCCGGCAGGTGATCTGCGGATTCCTCTGCAGGAACACGGCGATCGAGGTGGACGCGTGCGGTGCTGATGGTCACCGTTCCGGTCTGTTCAATAGAATCCCTTGCGTTCACACAGAGATTGGTGAGGATCTGGTCGATCTGCGAAGGATCGATTTTGATACGCGCCCCCAGAGAGCCGGGATGCCATCGGAGAGCGACATGCTCACCGATAAGCCACTGCAGGATGGAAAGCGTCCCCTCTACTGCGGTATCGAGCTCGAGCACCTTCGGCAGGACGACCTGCCTGCGGGCGAACGCCAGCAGCTGGCGGGTAAGGTCCGCTGAACGGTTTGCAGCCTTGAGGATGGAATCCAGATGACTGCGCCCATCCTCTTCCAGAGAGGTTTCCTCAAGAAGCGCCTCTGCATGGCCAAGAATCACAGCCAGCATATTGTTGAAATCATGGGCTATGCCGCCGGCAAGCTTGCCGACGATCTCCATTTTCTGGGAGTGCTGAAGCTGCTGGCCGAGGCTCTCGTTCTCTTCTTCTGCCTTTTTGCGGTCGGTAATGTCAACCCCTGTGCCGATGATGTATGGCATACCGGCAATAATGATCCTCCGGCCTGTCATGAGGAACCATCGATAATCGGGCCCGCCGCATTGCAGCACACGGCCTTCGGCAATATCCTCCTCCCCGGTCTCCAGCACGCGGCGCATCCGCTCAATCGCTTCCGCCCTGTCATCGGGATGAAACGTTGCCATGGCATTGCAACCCGCCATCTCTTCGTCACTGAGGCCGAGGATAACGTCACGCTGGTAGGCGTTCCACCGCACATAACGCCCCATGGCATCCAGCATGTAGAACGCTCCCGGGATGGACTCGATGATGGTGTCCGTGACAGCAGGCCCGCTGACATCGAACAAAGCCTGATTGGTCAGACAGGGCTCATGGCCCGGAGGCGGGGTCCTTTCCATAATGACTCGACAGGGGTTGAGGGGGGGGCAAGCTTATACTATGTAAAATATAGCTTTATTCACCCGAAACAATACGGGAATATTGTTACAGTATACAAAAAAGACGTAAAAGGTGACGTCGGGCACTGAAGAAACAGAATGGCTATAACAAAGAAAAGGCGACTGCGGAACCTGCCGCAATCGCCTTTTGTGTCGGGGTGGCGGGACTCGAACCCACGACCTCTGCGTCCCGAACGCAGCACTCTACCATCTGAGCCACACCCCGATATAAACTTCCCTGTGCCCTTGGACAGATTCGAACTGCCGACCTTTAGTTCCGGAAACTACTGCTCTATCCACTGAGCTACAAGGGCCTGCCTGTTCATCCCACAGCCTGAATCAGGGTCTCAAAGATAACATTTTTTCATTTTCCGAATAATCATTTTCCCAATATTTTTTTCATCCCTCTCCGACTCCCGCTGCTTTCATGATACCTGCTGCCGCCAGGTTGGCACTCATCACCGCCCCGCCCATGGAGTCGTAGTAGAGCTGCCGGGAAAATCCGCCGGCAATGAAGAGGTTCCGGAGGGGGGTCTCCTGCGTCGGGCGGTACTGCTCCATCCCCGGCAGTGGTGCATAGACCGAATGGGGAATTTTGACAACCGTCGACTTCAGGACGGAGGCACCTGCCGACGAGGCCGGATAGCAGTTGCGCACAGAGAGGTCCACCTGCCGGACGATCTCCTCCTTCGTCATCTGCATAAGGGGGGCGGCGGGCGCCACGCAGAACTCAAGGCGGCTGCCGCCGTTGAAGGGTTTGCCGCGGAGCGTCGCATATTCAGGTGTCGTGCATGCAAGGTTCGCATACACGGGGATGACCCCGTCGGGACTGAAAAGAACATTGTCGACCGGAGTGATCTGGCGGTCATACCAGAGCTGCACGGAAATGACCGGCACCCCTTCAAGGTTGTCGAGACCATGGAAAAACCGGTCATGCTGCTTCAGTGCAGGGGGAATGACACGGTTGAGGTTGTGTATCGGCAGTGCGGCAAGGTAGTAGTCGGCCGTCAGGATCTCTCCATTGCGAAGAAGCACGCCCTTTATTTCGCTGCCGTCGAAAAGAAGCTCTTCGACCGCCGCACCGGTGCGGAACTCCGCCCCCTTCCCTCTGGAATGCCCGACCAGCGGCTTATGGATATATTCCGACGGGGCTCCTTTCAGGAATCCCATGCGCGATGCATCAGGAATGCGATAGAACGTTTCGGTGACGTCGAGGATGATCTTGGCCGAAATCTCTTCAGGTGGAATGAACTTCAGGGCCAGCGACATGGGCCGGAACATCTTGTCCATGAGGTTCTTGCCGAATTTCTTCTCATAGGCCCACTCGGCAAATGTCAGATGGTCCTGTGTCGGCGCATAGGCGTCACGCTGCAGGGCAAGAGGAATGAGCGAACGGGAAAACGCTGCCATTTCACCGAGCGAAAAATACCCGTTGTTTATGATGGCAGGGAGCAGGTGCAGGGGGCTCGGCAGGTTCCAGGTATTGAAGGTGAAACGCCCTCCTCCGGCCATCGTATAGGTCAGGCGGTGGTCCTTCCAGAGGACCGCATGATAGCTGCCGATCTCCCGCAGGAGATCATACAGCACATCGTAGGCACCGAAAAAACAGTGGGTGCCGGATTCCACCCAGTCTCCTTCCTCATCCTTCCAGGAAGAGACCTTTCCGCCGAACAGGTCGCGTTTCTCAAGAACCTTGACCTCAAAACCACGATCAACGAGCCGTTTTGCCGCTGTGAGGCCGGCAAGGCCGCCGCCGAGAATCAATACCGATTTCTTTTCTCCAGTCATATCAATTAAATACCGTTCAATTGCTTGCAGAAAACCGGCCGTTCCCGCTAGACCGCTGAGCGGCCTTCCATGGCACGGGAAAGGGTGGCCTCATCAATGAATTCAAGTTCGGCACCGACAGGGATGCCTCTGGCAATCTTTGTAACCTCTACCCCCAGCGGCTTCAGCAGCCGGCTGAGATAGAGGGATGTCGTCTCACCTTCAATCGTGGGGTTCAGGGCAAGCACGATTTCACGAACGCCTCCGATCCCTTCAGAGGCAAGCCGACTGAGCAGTTCGCGGATCTTTATGTCGTCAGGTCCAATCCCGTCCAGCGGTGAGATCACACCGTGCAGGACATGGTAGAGTCCCCGGTAGTGGCCTGTCTTTTCAAAAGCAAGCACATCGACCGGTGACTCGACGACGCAGATGACCGTCCGATCGCGCCCCTGGCCGGTGCAGATTGAGCAGGGATCCTCTTCGCGATCAGTCACATTCTGGCACACCGAACAGCGGATCACCCTGTCTTTCACATCGATCAGCGCCCGGGCAAGCCGCTCGGCCTCAAGCCGCGGCTGCTGCAGAACGTACATGGCAAGGCGACGGGCGGTTTTGCGCCCAACGCCCGGAAGACGCGAAAACGCGTCGATCAGGGTCTCTATGGAGGATGAGCTGTACTGCATTCCAGGGGGGTTACTGGCCGAGGTTTTTCAGGATGTCCTGAGGGTTGATCATTCCTCCGGCCACTTTCGAAATCTCCTCCTGCGCCATTCGGCCGGAGGCCTCAAGCGCACTGTTCACGGCAGCAAGCACCAGATCCTGAACCATTTCGGCATCGTCCATGATCTCGGGATCGATCCACAGGGAGAGCACCCGCTGCTTGCCGTTGACCGTCACCTTAACCATCCCGCCGCCTGCCTCGCCGGAGGTAACCAGCTTTTCCAGCTGTTTCTGCACATCCTGCATCTTTTCACCGGCCTGCTGGATCTGCTTCATCATATCGCCCAAATTCGGCATCGCCATACTCAATCGTTCCCTTTTAGTATTTCATTCCTTTAAAAAAACTCCGGTACCCCCTAAGGGCATCGTGCCCGTCACGGGTACCGGAAGCATTGTTCGTCAACACGCAGCCGGAAGTTCGGCCTTGCATTCAGTCCTTCCTTCGAAGGGCAAGATAGATCTTTTCAAGAATGTCCTCGGTCGTCAGCTTGTATTTCTGAAGCAGGTCGTCAGGCTTGCCCGATTCACCGAACTGGTCCTCGACACCCACCATCTCAATCGGAACGGGTATGTTGCGGGCGCAGACGCCGGCGACGGCATCACCGAGTCCGTTGTGGATCTGATGCTCCTCTGCCGTTACAATCGCCCCTGTATCGTTGGCGGCGCGCACAATGGCGAGGGTGTCGATCGGCTTGATGGTATGCATGTTGATCACACGCACGCCGACGCCCTCCTTTTCAAGGATCCGGGCAGCTTCCAGCGCCTTCCAGACCATGATGCCGCAGGCAATCACGGTGACATCCTTTCCGGGGTGGAGTTCGATCGACTTGCCGATCTCGAATCCGTCTTCATCAAGAGAAAAGTCGGGAATGTTGGGGCGACCGAACCGCAGGTAGACAGGCCCATTGTGGGCGGCAACTGCTTTGACGGCGCGTTTCGTCTCGCTGTAGTCGGCAGGAACGACCACCGTCATGCGCGGCAGGCCCCGCATGATGCCGATATCTTCAAGAATCTGGTGGGTCGCGCCGTCTTCACCGAGGGTGAGGCCGGCGTGCGAAGCACAGACCTTCACGTTGAGGTTCGAGTAGCAGAGCGACTGGCGGATCTGGTCGTAGACCCTGCCGGTGGCAAACACGGCGAAACTGGCGGCAAACGGGATCTTCCCGGTGGTCGCAAGGCCTGCTGCCATGGAAATCATGTTCGCTTCGGCAATGCCGGTCTGAATGAAGCGGTCCGGGTAGGCATCGCGGAACAGGTGCATGTTGAGCGAGCCGGTCAGGTCGGCGCAGAGAGCGACGACGGATTCATCCTCACGGCCTGCCTGAAGCAGGGCTTCCCCAAATCCGGTTCGGGTGGCTTTGTTTCCGCGGGAAACATATTGCCCGGCTTCGGCTCCGATGTTATTTTCTCCCATTACTGATCAGAATAGAGTAGATTATTGAAACTGCCTACCAACGTTGCGCCCGCCCGGCAGAGCGCGGCTGCAAACCACGCCCCTCATGACAAGAGTTGAATATAAGCATACAGAAATAGCGGTAAAAAAAAACTGGGGCAAAACTTCCTCACCGACCGGAACATCACCCGTAAAATCGTTTCAGCTTCGGGTGCCGGACCCCTGGACAGGATCCTTGAAATCGGACCCGGCTTCGGCGCGCTGACACGGGAGATCCTCGAGGTGTGCCCCGCTTTCACGGTGGTCGAAAAAGACCGGACACTGGCAGCCTTCATCCGGAACGAGTACCCTCAACTGCAGCTCATTGAAGCGGACTTCCTCGATGTTGACCTTGAGATACTCGCTGCCGGAGGCCCCCTCAGGGTCCTCGGCAACATCCCCTACTCCATCACCACCCCCATTCTCTTCAAGCTGCTGGAAAACCGCCGCTCCATCACCTCGGCGACCCTCATGATGCAGCACGAGGTCGCTTCCCGCCTCGTGGCGGCCCCCTCGACGAAAGAGTACGGAATCCTGGCCGTCCAGCTGCAGACCTTCTGCGATATCCGCTACCTTTTCAAGGTAGGCAGAAAAGTGTTCCGCCCGCAGCCCAACGTCGACAGCGCCGTCATCAGCATGGTGCCGAAAAAAGATGTGGCAGTAGAGGATGCCGAGGCATTCAGCCGCTTTGTGCGCACCGCATTCCACCAGCGCCGCAAAACGCTTTACAACAATCTGAAAGACGCATACATGCTCGAGGAGGTAGAGACGGCGACCCTGAAGCTCAGGGCCGAAGCGCTCAGCATCGAAGAGCTGGCAGAACTTTTCAGGCTGGTGCAGCCGCTCCCGGCGGGTGAAGGGACCATGAAAAGGGATGGAAAAAGGTAACAATTGCCAATTGCGCCACATCTGAATTTTCAGTAACATGTTGATCGGCGACGTCCCGTTTCACGACCCACTCCAACATAGCGAGGGCACCCCCATGGAACACTCCTACAGCGAGATTTTCCGCCAGTCGATAGAGAGTCCCGAAACCTTCTGGGAAGAAGCCGCAGGGCGGCTCCACTGGTACAGGAAATGGGACCGCGTGCTCGACAGCTCGAACCCGCCTTTCTACCGCTGGTTTACGGGGGGAACCACAAACACCTGCTACAACGCGCTTGACCGCCACGTAGACGAAGGCCGGGGAAACAGCCTTGCGCTGATCTTCGACAGCCCGGTCACAGGCACAAAAGAACGATATACCTACCGGGAACTGCGCGACATCGTAGCCCTGTTTGCCGGAGCACTGCAGTCGAGAGGTGTTCGCAAGGGAGACCGGGTCATCATATACATGCCGATGATTCCCGAAGCAGTGGTCGCCATGCTCGCCTGCGCACGGATAGGAGCCATCCATTCAGTGGTATTCGGCGGCTTCGCATCCCATGAACTTGCCGTGCGCATCGACGACTGCAAGCCAAAAGTGATTGTATCGGCTTCGTGCGGCATCGAGCACTCGAAAGTTGTCGACTACAAGCGGCTGCTTGATTTCGCCATCGAGCTCGCCCACTTCAAACCCGAAATCTGCATCATCCGCCAGCGCGACCAGCTGAAAGCGGAACTGAACGAAGAGCGCGACCTGTCATGGAAACAGTCGCTGCTCGGCGCCGAACCGGTCCCCTGCGTTCCGCTTGAATCGACCGACCCGCTCTACATCCTCTACACCTCAGGGACTACCGGCCAGCCGAAAGGCATCGTACGCGACAACGGCGGTCACATGGTGGCGCTCAAATGGAGCATGGAGCACGTCTACGGCATGAAACCCGGTGAGGTATACTGGGCCGCAAGTGATGTAGGATGGGTCGTCGGCCACTCCTACATCGTATACGCCCCGCTTCTTTACGGCTGCACGACCCTGCTGTTCGAGGGAAAGCCCGTCGGCACTCCGGACCCCGGCACATTCTGGAGGATCGTCTCCGAATACGGCGTATCGGTGCTCTTTACCGCCCCGACCGCGTTCAGGGCCATCAAGAAAGAGGATCCCCAGGGCCGCTACATGAAGCAGTACGACCTCTCCTCGCTCCGCACCCTGTTCCTCGCCGGCGAACGGGCCGACCCCGACACGGTGCAATGGGCTGAAGAAAAGCTCCAGGTTCCTGTAATCGACCACTGGTGGCAGACGGAGACCGGGTGGGCCATTGCGGCCAACTGCCAGGGCATCGAACCCGGACCGGTCAAGTACGGCTCGGCCTCGCGGGCCGTGCCGGGCTATGACGTGCGGGTGCTCAACCAGGACATGGAGGAACTCCCGACAGGAGAGATGGGCGACATCGTCATCAAGCTTCCGCTCCCTCCCGGCACCATGCTGACCATCTGGAAGGCCGACAACCGGTTCGTTGAAAACTACATGACCCGCTACCCCGGCTACTACCAGACGAGCGACGCAGGCTACATTGATGAGGACCGGTACATCCACATCATGTCGAGGACCGACGACATCATCAACGTGGCCGGCCACCGTCTGTCGACCGGCGCGATTGAAGCGGAGCTGTCCGGCCATCCCGACGTTGCCGAAAGCGCAGTCATCGGCGTCCACGACGAGCTGAAGGGGCAGGTACCGCTCGGCTTCCTCGTACTCAAAACAGGAGTCGACACCCCGCACCAGCAGATCATCAAACATGTCATTGAGTACGTACGGGAGAACATCGGTCCGGTCGCATCGTTCAAAAACGCCGTCATCGTCGACCGCCTCCCGAAAACCCGCTCGGGAAAAATCCTCCGCTCAACCATGCGCAAACTGGCCAACAGCGAACCCTTCGACATCCCGGCAACCATCGACGACCCGGCCATCCTTGAGGAAATCCGTACAGCCCTCAGCACAATCGGCTATGCAACATGACAACAGGAATCAATGATCAGTAAAATAGACCATATCGCCATCGCCGTATCGAACCTTGACGAAGCAGTCCAGACCTACATGAACGTCCTCGGCTGCGGGGCGGATGCCATACGTATCGAGGAGGTCCCCTCCGAACAGGTACGGGTGGCATTCATTCAGGTAGGAGAGACCAAGATCGAACTGCTCGAACCCATGTCCGATCAAAGCCCCATCTCAAAGTTTCTGGATAAGAACGGAGAGGGCATGCACCACATCGCGTTCTCCACAGACAGCGTAGCCCGGGAACAGGAGCGCGTAACAGCCCTTGGCATGCGCCCGCTCGGCGAGGTACGCCGGGGAGCCGGAGGAAAAGAGATCCTCTTCCTCCATCCGAAAGACACGGGGCGGGTACTTATGGAACTCACCGGGAAAAAGAAAGAGGAATGAAGCACTTCCAGCTCCCTTTCGAGAAACAGGAAGGGTTCAGCTATGCACATGCAGACATCGAGGCGCTCCGGGAGTATGACAAGTACCTCCTCTCGTTCCATCCGGAGCGGCCGCGGTACCTCGACTACCTCACCGTGTTCGGGAAGCAGGAAGAGTGTCTCCAGAACGACCGCTTCGGAAGCTGCACCATACAGGTCCACCGCGCAGAACTGACCGGGAACGGCACCACCCACCGGGTGATGCTCATCGGCCAGCAGTCCTCCCCGACTTCCGACTTCACCCGCCTTCAGGAAATCATGAAAAACCCGGAGGAGATCGCCCTCTGGAACCACGGCATGCCGACCCCGGCGGCATTCCAGAAGGCCATCGAGGCCGTCGCCCTTGCCGAAAAGGAGGGGCGCATCATCATCACCATCATTGATACGGCAGGGGCTGATCCCACCGAAGCCTCGGAAGCCGGCGGGATAGCATGGAAAATCGGCCGATGCATGCAGTCGCTCGCCGAAGCCTCCGTCCCGACCCTTTCGGTAATCATCAACCGCGGATGCAGCGGCGGTGCCATAGCACTCAGCGGTTGTGACGGGGTGCTCGCCATGGAATATGCGACCTATATGGTGATCTCTCCCGAAGCCTGTTCATCCATCCTCTTCCACACCCGCCAGAAGGCTGCACTTGCCGCTGAACTTTCCCGCATCACGGCAAAAGAGGGGATGGAGCTTGGCATCATCGACGACCTGATCCCCGAATCAGAAGGCCCGGCGCACCGGTTCCCTGACGGGGCGCTCCGCTCTTTCCGCTCTGGCGTGCTCCGCTGGCTTGAAAAGCTCTCAGCACTCTCTCTCGATGAGGTGTTCAATAGCAGGATGGAACGCTGGAAGCATATCGGACAGTGGGGATACATCACTGAAGAGGAGATCAACATTTTTGAAAAACCAGTCCGGAACCTCCCCCAGGCACCCGAAAAGAACCGGTTTGTCCCGCGCCACAAAGGGTGCCGCGACAGCGAAGGCCGATCGGTCGTGGATCCGGTCCTCTTTTCTTCGCTCCGCCGGGACAACTTCCGATGCGACACCTGCTTTCACCGCTACCTCCGCCTCACGGCACATGACTATATAGCACTGGTGCTCGATGAAGGCTCGTTCCTGGAGCACCCCGAAACCCGCTATATCGTCGACAGCGACATACTCGCCTTCCCCGGGTACACTGAAAAACTCAGGGATGCGCGCCAGCGCTCCGGCACCGCCACAGCCTTCGTCACCGGAAACGGCCAGATCGATGGCCGGGATGTGGTGTTCTGTCTCTCGAACTTCAGTTTCCTCGGCGCTTCGTTCTCCATGTCGACCGGTGAAAAGCTGCGCATTGCCGCCGGCATAGCCCTCGAAAGGCACTGCCCGCTCGTCATCCACGCCACGGGCGGCGGAGCAAGGATGCATGAAGGGTGTTCCTCGATGACGAGCATTCCCAAGGTCCACGTTTCCCTCTCAGCCGTAGAGCGGGCCGGGCTTCCGCTCGTCACCATCATTTCCGACCCGGCCCTCGGAGGAGTTGCCATCGGAGCCGGATCTCGTGGAGAGCACCTCATTGAACATAATGCGGGCAATATCGGTTTTTCAGGCAAACGGGTCATTGAGCAGTATACCGGCCGACCCACATCGAAAGGATTTCAGACGGCTGACTGGCTCCGGGAGAAAGGCTACGCATGCCGCATCGCACGACCATCTGAAATGAAGCGCGAAATATCGGCAATCATAAGCCGGCAACCATCAAACAGCAAGCAATGACAGCACAGGACCCCGGTCTCGGGTATAGTGAATTTCCGGCGGTAAGCCGGGTTGAATGGAAAGAAAAGGTGGCAGCAGACCTCGGGGAGGGCAAAACCTATGAACGCCTTGTATGGCAGACGCCCGACGGCTTCCCGCTGGAACCCTGGTACGGCATCCATGAACCCTCGCCCCGGCTCATGGTCCCCATGCAGGCAGGCGGTACCACCGGAGTAAGCTGCCGCCGCATCACGGCTGAAGATCCGGAAGAAGCGAACCGGAATGCGCTCCGGGCACTCGAGGAGGGAGCCGGCGCTCTCGAATTCGTCATGACAGGTGAAGAAAGCTGCCGGTCCGCTTTCACCCGCCGGCTTCTTTCGGGCATCAACCTTGAAAAGGTCCCCGTATGGTTTTCCGGAACTCTCAGCCATCTCGAACTCACCGAGGCCCTCACCGCCATGGAAGGCTTCACGGACAACACCGGCGGGCTGCTCAGTCCTCCTCCGGCCGGAGATTCCGGGATTCTTCAGAAACTCTGTTCCGGTGACGCCGTCCCTGCCTCCTTCAGAACCCTCGCCCTGGACACCGTTCCCTTCCACGACCGGGGCGCAACCCCGGCAGATGAGGTGGCCTTTGGCCTTGCAGGTCTGAGCGACATGATTGAAGAGCTCCTCGAAGCAGGAATCCCCGGAGAAAGCATTGCAGGGAAAATGACCATCACAATGGCAGTGGGATCGAGCCATTTTCTGGAGATAGCAAAACCGAGAGCCCTGAGGGCACTGCTCCCCTATCTCTTTGAAGCCTATGGGATACCGGCGGCCACATTACCCCGCCTCTTCGCCAGAACCTCACGAAGAAACCTCTCGCTCCTCGACCCCCACACCAACCTGCTCCGTCTGACCACCGAAACCGCCTCGGCGCTCGCCGGAGGGTACGACATGCTGGAAATAGCTCCATTCGACGCCGGTCCCTCGACCTCCTGTGCTGAAGCCGCCCGCCTCTCCCTGAATATCCATCTACTGCTCACAATGGAGGCCGGGCTCGGAAGGGTCCAGGACCCTGCCGCCGGATCGGCCTTCATCGAGACCATGACGGCGAAGCTTGCCGAAACGGCCTGGGAAACATTCAAGACCATTGAATCGGCAGGCGGGCTCAGTGCCGCATCCCCCCTTGTGGAATCCCTGATTTCTGAAGCACGAAGCGCCGCACTGAAACAGGCTGCAATACGGAAAAAGACCCTTGTCGGAGTCAACCGCTACCCTGCAGACCTGCTTCCGCAGCAGCTCCTGCATCTCGACGCCCTCACGGCAACAGCCGCCGGGAGCATGGAGGGAAGCGAAACCGCACGTTTCGAGCGTATACGGCTCCGCACGGCCGCGCATGCCATCCGGACCGGCCACACCCCGTCGGTGTTCATCTGGATGCACGGCAACCCGTCAGTAACCCGCCTGCAGGCGGGCTTTACGGAAGACTTTTTCCGCTGCGGAGGGTTCGCCATTTCGGGCAGTGCCGAACTGTCGGTTGAGGCGGCATCGTGCGCGACCGCACTTGCAGGCAATCCCTCCTTTGTAGTGCTCTGCATCGCCGAAAAAGACCCCGTTTCCTCAGCCGAATCAATCTGCCGGATGCTTAAAGAGGCTTCTTCCACCATCATTCCTCTCATGGCGGGAAAGCCCCCCGAAGGACACGAACGACTTACTGCAGCAGGACTCGACAGCTTCATTTATACCGGGGTCGACTGCCCCGCAATGCTTGAGAAATACCAACACACGACAGGAGTGCAATGAGACCCGATTTTTCATCCATCGATATTTTCAGCGGGGCAGTACCCGCAAGACCGCAGCACGAAGATGCTGAACCCAAAGAGTGGCTCACGCCGGAAGGGCTCAGGGAATGCCGCTCCTATACCGGCCGTGAAGAGGCGTCTGAAGCGCACCTGCACGGAGCACCGGGGTTCCCTCCTTTCACCGCAGGCCCCTACTCCACCATGTACACCACCAGGCCGTGGACAATCCGCCAGTATGCGGGGTTTTCAACGGCCGAAGAGTCGAACCTCTTCTACCGGCGCAACCTCGCAGCAGGCCAGAAAGGGCTCTCGGTGGCTTTCGACCTTCCGACACACCGCGGCTATGATTCCGACCACCCGAGGGTGGTGGGAGACGTCGGCAAGGCCGGAGTCGCCATCGACTCGGTCGAAGACATGAAGATCCTCTTCGACGGGATCCCCCTCGGCGACATCTCCGTGTCGATGACCATGAACGGTGCGGTGCTTCCTGTCATGGCATTCTACATCGTCGCCGCCGAAGAAGAGGGCGTTGCTCCTGAAAAACTCAGCGGAACCATCCAGAACGACATCCTCAAGGAGTTCATGGTCCGCAACACCTACATCTACCCTCCTGCACCCTCTATGCGGATCATTGCCGACATCTTCCGCTATACGAGCGCGACGATGCCGAAGTTCAACTCCATCAGCATCTCCGGCTACCACATGCAGGAGGCCGGCGCCACTGCGGACCTTGAGCTGGCCTTCACCCTTGCAGACGGACTCGAGTACCTCCGTACAGGCCTCGAAGCCGGCCTGGATATCGACGCATTCGCCCCCCGCCTCTCCTTTTTCTGGGCCAGCGGCATGAACTACTTCACCGAGATTGCCAAACTGAGGGCGGCAAGGATGCTCTGGGCTAAAATCGTGAAGCGCTTCAATCCGAAGAACCCGAAATCGCTGATGCTGCGCTCCCATACCCAGACCTCCGGCTGGAGCCTCACCGAGCAGGACCCGTTCAACAATGTTGCGCGAACCTGCATAGAAGCTCTCGGCGCCGCACTCGGCCATACCCAGTCGCTGCATACCAACGCCCTCGACGAAGCCATCGCGCTGCCCTCCCCGTTCTCGGCGCGCAT
>FUWD013180728.1_pt1 | contig 24663 bp, 30 predicted proteins | sample 1063281 | NCBI WGS metagenome assembly FUWD01 (sample SAMEA79048168, study PRJEB19326) | metagenome | biome: marine | reverse complement strand
AATCCTGGTAAATTCTGGTGAAAGCGTGGTACTTGGGCAGGACTACCGGGTGACAGTGTCCAGATCCAAAAGAGTCACCACTGACTACAAAGGGATCTGCGTGAAGCTTAAGGCTTCCGAGTACATGCTGAGTACATACAGCAAAACCACTGATGTGACCTGTGTTAAGGTCGCGGCTCACAAGAAATAAAATCGAAACCCTGCCTGAGGAGCAGGGTCTGCCGGGGCGGGGGCCTTGGTACTGACGAGAACCCAAAAGCATGAGGATAAAAACATGAAAGTTACTGAGAGAGATATAGGCAAGCGAGTCACTTTTAAAGCCGCGACAAGATGGTCCTTCGCAAAAGCAACCAGGATTATTAGAAAAGTTCACTCGAACGGAAATATTGAGGTCCGGTTTGGTGGGTGGGATGCCTTCATTGTCCGCCCGCATGAGCTAATCGAAGTACATGAGGAGAGATAAAATGAGAGAAATAAACTACGAGTCTTGCCCGGAGCACGTTAGAGGCGGATTAAAAAGATACATAGAGGATTGCGTAGAGCCGGGTAGTTTTCTGGTGGCGGTCCTTTCAAATGATCTGTTCGGAGCATTTGGCAAAGCCGACATTGAGAACAGGTACGACATGTTTGAGATCGTTAGCTGGATATACAACAACGCACCCAATAACTGCCATGGCTCCCGGGATATAGTTCGGGCCTGGCTGGGAGGTAAGTAAAAATGATAGCACCAAGAACATTTAATTTTATGTGGACCCCGGGCACGGCTGGGTGAAAGTCCCCAAGAAACTTCTTAAGAAACTTGAGATAGATGAGAAAATCACAGCTTACAGTTATATGCGTAACGACCAAGCTTACCTGGAAGAGGACTTGGATCTGAGCACCTTTATCAAAGCCATGCAGGCCAAAGGGTATAAGGTAGCCTTTAAAGACTTTCACACGAACAAAACATCCAAGATCAGAAATTATGATGCGTACCTGCGGACCTGGGACACGGATGAGCTGCAGAAGGATTTCGAGGTTGAGAGTTTCTTAGCGCCTTATGTAGTTGTCAGGCGCAAATCCAATGGGGCGAAGGGATATATGATATTCAACGACAGGCCCCGTTACTACTTTGATTTTAAACCTTTAGATTGAGGAGATTTAAGATGGAAGAGAAGAGACCGGAGGTATGGGCGATAGGTATGAGAGCAAAGGAATATAGTGTTAACCTTCTAAGATTGTACCGAGTATCGGATGGAAGATACATAAACACAGTGCCCGAGTGCCATGCCTATATGTACAATATAGTACAGAGACCAAAGCATGAGGAGATTTAAAATGGATACTTTCACAGCAACAATGATCGCGGAAGGCGTAGACGAGGCCGACGAGGCCACTCAGATCGAGGCATGGCAGCACCTGATCGATAACGGCACCTGCTGGACACTGCAGGGATGGTTTGGGCGGACAGCCCGGGACCTGATTGAGCAGGGAGTATGCAAGCCTGCTGGGGGCGCGGTAAATGAGTAATAGTAACCTTAGAGCTGCCAGGAGATTAAGCGCTGTGGCAAAACGCGTGGTCTCTGAGGTGGAAGGAAAAGGGGTATCCCAGGAGAGCGTAAAAAAGCGCCTGCCAGGCGTGCTTGAAGATAAGGGACCCCTTCTCCGCGTCCATAAGGACCTTAAGATAGCAGCGACCAGATCCGGGGGCGTGTACTGGTACAGATACTTATCTGACCACGCTCGCATAGAGTTTAAGGATATCACGGCCGCATCAAAATATTTTTTAGAAAGTACTTGACAACGTAGTATTATAGTACTATATTGAGAATGGTTACCTGGAGTGGGAGGCCCCCACAAAAACCTTAAAGCATGAGGAGAATTAAAATGACACAATCAGTAAGAGTAACAGAAGCAGAAGTAATGGCAGTTATCGAACCCCAGTGGTCTTCAAGCTGGCATCCTGTATCACACGCCAAAGTCGTAACAGCGCTTGAGAGTGCAGTTGAAGAGCGCGGCCTGGCTGTAGTCAATAAAAATTACAGCTTGACCCAGAATGGCGGAAGGATGTTCGGCTCCTGGCAGATCGACTCTGGAGACCCTAAATACAACTACAGCCTGGGATTCAGAAACTCAATTGACCAGTCCATGGCGCTGGGCATGGTCGCTGGCAACCATATTATGGTGTGCTCAAACATGCAATTTAGCGGGGACTACATAACTTTTCGCAAGCATACTGGCGGTTTAGACCTGGACGAGCTGGTTTATATGGCAAACAAGGCCATTGAGATCACAATGACAAAGATGGGAGCATTCCACGCCTGGCACGAGAGCCTTCATGAAGTACCCGTCTCTGTTAACCAGGGTAAGATCCTTACATTTGACTTTATGAAAAAAGGCGTGATTGCGCCGAGCCAGTTTAAAGCTTATGGTGAAATGGTTAAAGAAGAGTATGAAGAAAGTCGTGAGTGCAGCCTGTACACATACCATGGTGGTGTTACACGGCTCATGCGAGACAAGAGCCTGTTCCAGATTGCAGACAGCTCAAAACGTCTTGCGGGTGTGTGTAACGACTTCATTAAAATAGCAGCTTAAAAGGAGGGCCCCCGGGAGACCGGGGGTTTTATTATGCTAATTGATACTTTAAAAAGAGACATACCGGATATGCAGTTCCCGATGAACCTCGAACATCAAAAGCTGGGGGACGCTGTTGTTTTCTATGTGGATCAAAGGTCATTCGACTTTGCACACAGAGGAAAATGGGACGGCGCTCGTTGGGGGGGCAGCCTCGCGTCGAAACTCCCCTACAGTAATATTTTTTTGCAGTTCAAGGACAGCGGTTTGTGGGTTATCGAGAGTGAAGATGATATGTGTATGCTTGCATATATGTTTTTTAACTTTAAAGAAGCTCCGTACGTAGTCCGCAGTACATCGAAGACCATGGAGTTATTCGTAATTATCAAGTATGATTCTGACTTAAATATCATAAACTCCTCGGTAATGTCGTCGGAGCATATCAAAGATCAAACAATCATAGAAGACATGCCCGCGATAGGGGGCGTGCTTACTCGCTGCGTGACCCAGTTTTTGATGGTATTATCATGTAAAAATATTCGTACAGTAAAGATCCACGGAGCACTAAAACGAAGCAAACATAAAAAACCGCTGCACTCTTATTACATCCTTCAGATAGCCGATCGGATTAAGTCGGCTAAGGGGAAGGTAAAGAATATATGGTCTAATAGAGTCCACCTGTGTATAGGGCATATCAAAACATACACGGCGGATAAGCCTTTATTTGGGCACTATATTGGTAATGTGTGGTGCCCGCCACATGCAAGAGGTAACAAGGAAATAGGGGTTATACATAAAGATTACGCATTATAGAAAGGAGCAAAAAATGAAACCATTAAACAGCGGTACAGTGATCGAGTGCGACGGGTGCCATGATCAGCATGCGATTGCTTTTAATAAAGAAGATTACGAGGCCTGGCAGGCCGGAGAGCTTATCCAGAATGCCATGCCTTATGTGATAATGGACGACAGGGAGCTGATGATCTCGCACCTGTGTCCGTCGTGTTTTAATGATTTATTTGGAGAGGAGGAGTGATATGGAGCGAAGTAGAGAGGAGATGTATCAGATAGCTCTTAGATCCATTCTTTATGCGAGTATCCATGGTCGTCTCGGTGGCAGGGAGAACGTCAGAACCTACGATTCTATAGTCGAAGCTTTACTGGAGGATTTATGGGATAGTGTATACATCACAAGTATAGATGCGGACGGATACGAGGAAGACAAAAGTATACTGGATCAGGATGATCTAATTGTAAGAGCTGAGCTATCCGCCGTGGACGCGCCTCCTGTGAGCGAGATACGAGATATATGCACTATTTATAAAGAATTAATGGGACATGAGCTTCGTATATGTTTGTATGTATATATGGAGCTGGATATGGAAAGGGAGGAAAAATAATGGCACTAAATCCTAACCACGTCCAGACATCGATCAGGATACCAAAGGAAGTTCATGCTGAGATCAGGGAGATTGCCTTCAGGCACGGACACAGTTTAAATGAGGAGCTGCTTCTGAGAGTCATTCAGCACGAGGATCTTATAAAAGAGGTTCAGAAGCTTCGGAAACAATTAGATAGTGTAGGCATTCATTACAGCTAAAGGAGACTGAAAATGTTTGGAAAATATTTTGAGATAGGTACAATGGTGTTCTGTGTTTTCGTGATGGGTCTTATGCTCGGGTATGCGTGGGCGTTCGTTGTGCTGACATGATCTTGACAAACGGCCAGAGGTATGAGATGGTAGCAGTGTGGATAGGATTTGGCCATCCGAAACCCGTATTCCGAACGGAGCTCCACACCTCTTTTAATTCGGATCAATAATTACGGAGATTATCATGTCAAAGATAAAAGATATTACAGGTCAGCGATTCGGCAGATTAGTAGTGATGGAGTTTTCGCATATGCGTAAGAAAGCAGCTCACTGGATATGTACGTGTGATTGTGGAAACACATGCCTGTGTAACGGCTCAACATTACGCAGAGGCAATAAAATATCTTGCGGGTGCTTTCAAAGAGAAGTAACCGGTGCGCGCAACAGGACCCATGGTTATTCTCAACATCCGCTATACAAAATATGGTGTAATATGAAAAACAAATGCTATAACAAGCACACTTCAGATTACAAGCATTACGGAGCCAGAGGTATCACGGTGCACAAAGCTTGGAAGCACGACCCGGCCGCGTTTATCGAGTGGGCTTTCACGAATGGCTATGATCCGTCTCTCGAACTTGATCGAAGGGATAACGATAAAGGCTACTCTCCAGGTAACTGCCATTTTATATCCCATATACAGAACATTCAGAACCAGAGATTAATGCGGCGCACAAACACTACCGGGTATAGAGGGGTGACTCAGACAGGTAAAAACTACAAGGCACAGCAAACAATAAACGGAACTTATCACTATTTAGGGAGGTTTGATGACCCGAAGGAAGCTGCTATATTTCGGGATAAATTCGTAGCCAAGCGTTCCGATATAATACCTTTAAATTTTCCAGAGTTGGGAGGTCGGATATGACCCAATTCTGCTCTCTCGACCTGGAAACCACAGGCAACGCAGAGCATTATGCCCTTCAGCCATGGCGTGCCCGGGAAGGCTCAGGCATGATCACGCTATCTGCCGCGTATTATAGTGGGCACAGGAAGGTCGAGACCGAGTGGCATTCCGCTCTTGTCCAGGATCTTAGGGTGATGGCGCAGCCTGTGGCATTGTGGAATTCTCTTTTCGACCTTGGATGGCTGTACGCGTCCGGCATTGACATCAGCGGAGTTAAGTGGATTGATGCGATGCTTCTCTGGAAATTTTTAGATAACGGTCAGGACGCGCCGGTCTCGTGGTCCCTAAAGGCAGGCGCCAAGAAGTTTCTAAAGGACTGGCCTAAGCAGAAAGAGTTCCTGGAACTGAAGGAAGAGGAGCTCCCGGACCCATCTGATCCATACTGGCTGACTCGTGTCACGCTTGACGCAGAGGCCACGGCTTTAATTGCGGAGATAATCTGGCCCCAGCTCACCCCCCAGCAGCAGAACCTGGTAATCATTCAATCCATGACCTTGCCCGTATTTACCAAGAGCTGGATTAATGGTATCCCCCTTGATATCGGTGCTGTGCAGGATGCCCGCCCGGGAATCATACGTGATATGATCGAGGTTGAGAACTCTCTCGGTATGAGAGAACCCGGAGAGGAGTACATCCCATCTAAGGTCCTGGCATCACCGCCTAAACTCGGAAATCTTTTATACAATATCTGGGGCTTGCCCTGTGAGTTCATGACCGATGGCGGCAAGTCCGGAGTACCTAAACCAGCGACGCATAAGGCTGCCCTGACCTACCTGGCTGATCTTGACGACAGAGCTCTCGAGCTCTTAAGATGGAAGTCTTTAAACACAATAAGGTCCAAATTTACAAACAGTCCGATCGAGGCCTGCCAGTATCTGCAATCGACCACAGTCCACCCGGAACCTAAGCCCTTTGGCACATATACTGGGCGCGTAACTTATGGTAGTAAGGTCAAAAACAAAAAAGTCGGTATAGCAATCCACCAGATGCCCCGGGAGAAAGAGATCCGGTCGTATGTGAAGGCCTTCCCGGGGGAGTATATATGCGAGTTTGATGCTAATGGCCAGGAGGTGAGGCTCATGGCCTGCGCGTCAGGTGACGCCCGCATGATTGAGCTGTTCAACAGCCCACCGCCTTATGACGACCCTCATTCATTTGTTGGGTCTGCCATTATGGGCATATCCTTTGAGGAGTTCCTGCAGCGTAAGGCCCAGAAAGATCCTATAATCGTGGGACCTCACGGGTACCGTATGCTGGGCAAAGTGACAACGCTTTCGATAATGTACAGGACCGGAGCCAAGACACTGCGCCGTGTGGCACGCGTACAGTACGGGGTTATAGCGACACTCGAAGAAGTAAAGCGATGGATGCAGGTGTATATGCAGCTGTTCCCGGGAGTCAAGCTGTACTGGGAGAGAAAGCCCCGGGAAGCCAAGGCTCTGGGGTACACCGAGACGTTTGCCGGCAGGCGTTACAAGCTGAGCAGATGGAGAGATATGGAGTGGGGCACGTCGTCCAGTGCAATCAACTTCCCTATCCAGGGGTCAGCTGCCGATCAGAAAGAACTCGCCATCGCTGTGCTGGCTCATAAGTACCCGGAGTTCGCTGCAAAATTCAGATGGGACCTCCATGACGGGCTTTACTTTGGTGCCCTTAGAAACGCACCTCTGAGCCTCCTGCAAGCCATGAACAAAACGCTGGATGATATAGACTACGAGGAGTACTGGAACGTCAAGTTCCCGGTGCCTTTCACATGGGAGGGGAGCTTTGGCCCTGACTGGGGGCACAAAATTGGTTTTAATTACCAGGAGTATCCTGACACAACACTGGAGGATTTTTACAATGAACGAAGTACCTGAAGAAAAAGAACGTAACTGCTCAACATGTAGATTCTTTGTGTTTTACGCAGGGTGCCATAAAATCTTAGAATGCGAAGCATTCGGTAAATGGGAGGTAAAAGATGAACGAGACACCGATTAAAAAGAGTTGCCTTGAATGCCATGGGTACGCTGAGTGCACCCCAAGAAGAATAAAAGAGTGCATCAACCACAACTATTCTCTGTTTAAGCAGAACGGCCGGGGCACTAAAAACGATCGCAGAGTGGCGGACAGAAGGAAGTGAGGTACTTTTTAATTTTAATATTGATACTGGTAGGGTGTGCTCAGGCACCTGAACAAAAGCCATTTTGGTGCGAGGCAATGGAGACATACCAGCCAATCGAAATTGGCACTCCCGGATGGGTGTTTGCTCCGCACATCAACAGAAACCCTAAGCTAAAGGAGAAACCATGGAACAGATAGTAATAGTAATAATCAGCTGGGCAATATACGTCTTGAGGCACTGTACGTAGGCTTCTCGAAAAGGGAAAAACCCCGGCGCGCTGGCAACCGGGGTAATCTGGATTATTTTTGCCAAGGCCATTTAAACTTCTCTTTTGGTTTAGTGGAGCTTAAAGATTCTGATTTGACATGCTTCACAGCTTCTATTGTTCTTAAACCACCAAGTCCAAGAAGACCCATTATAATAGGGTAAAGTTCCGCAGCGTTGATAGTAGGCGGCGGAGACATATCCTCCGGCAGCCACTGGAGCCCAACTGCAACGAACCACAGCCATGTAAAGAACTCGTAGACAATAAATTTATACCCGAGAGCAGCGCCGCAAATCCACCCCATGAATGGTCGCCAGCCAGCTACAAATACTGATCTATGGCCTGCCTCAACTTTATTGATTTCCATCTGCCCTGTCCGCAAGCTTGCATCGATCTTACGGTTCTCAATTGCAATGGTCATCTCTTCTTCTTTTGAAGTAAACAGATCATCAAGGATATTACCACCGGCCTGGACAATACTGCCTAAATCTACATTTACTAATCCAGCCATCAGAGAAGACCTCCTTCAACACGATTAATCCAGCCGCAAAGAAACTTCTGGTTGCTTACCAGCTTATCTTGGCCGCGCCTGCTGTCATTCATGCAAATATCTTTATACCGGAAGATTTTAAACAAGCTGAATGTAACGGTAAAGATTCTTTCATCCTTCTCATCCCGCACCATCGTATTTAAAAGATTAAATGTCTCATCTCCAAAGATACCATCAGGAGTAGCGCCTAAAATACGTTGAGCAATTCTGACAGAAGTTTTAAGGCCTGCATTCACAGCAAAATCAAAAATCTGATACGCTGCCTGCTGGGCAGTAATATTATCTCCTCTGATCCTGTCCCAGAAATTCTCTTTGTAAAACTTCTCTACCATATCTGTCAGGTCAGCATTTACCCTGCCAGCATCAATCAGACTCCATCCTTCCCATCTGGGCCATATATTCCTGGCAATACCAGCGTAGGTCATGCCTCCGCGATCACCTGGGACTTCATGAAGGGTATAACCCCCTCCAAAACAATAACCTTATTAAAACAAGGTTTGAAATCTGCCATAGTCTTACCTCCTTACTACTGGAAGAACCTCAACAACACTTGCTCCGGCTCCTGACTCAGCCCAGAATATCACGGCCCCGGCAGGGAGAAACTGACTGGCTGTGATGCTGGTGCCAGACTTGACGGTGTAATATGTTGTTAAGGCCTCGACATCGGATATCTTCATATCGACGGCTGTGCGCGCCTGAATGCGCCAGTCGCTGCAGTCCTGGGTTGCTGCGAGTGTGATAGCGGCTGCGCCGGTTCCCGTTGCCGGTAGTGTTGCGTTAACTGGTTTTGCGATCATAGTTACTTCTCCTTGTTAAGATATTCCTCCATTATTACGATCCTTCTATCTTCAAGCTCTTTAATCTTCTGCTTGTACACCGGCGTACTCTCTTTTGCTTTATATCTGTTGATCAGCTTCCTGTTAGTATTCAGCCGGCCCTGCACAGCATTAATACGTCTGAGATCCATAAGGTCCTTGGAGTACTGCGCTCTGAAAGCGGTCTTATCCTTGGACTTTTCGTACCTATCATTTATTTTGTTGAGCCTTTGTTTTTCTTTTCTGAAACGTATGGTCCACAGGTCTTCTCTCTTACTTGTACCCCTGCCCATGTGCCAGTATGCGAGCTTGCCTACGAGAGGGACGGATGCGAGAGTTTCAAGGCCTTTGTCGTCGCCCATATTGTAAACATCTTTGTATAAAGAATCGAGGAACTTCACAGGGAATATAAGCTGTTTAAGGGCCGCTGATCCTATGCCTTCAGTCCTGGCCTTCCACGTAACAAACTTGGATATGCCGAATAACCTGAGCATATTGTCAACGACTCGATCCTCGAAGTCTGTCTCACGTCCCAGCAGCCAGTCTTTTATCTCATCCGCTCCCGCATTGGCTATGACAAAGAACGCAGACAACATAACAAGATTCTTCATACCCTCAAGTTTAGTGGCCTTATCCGGTGATGCCAGGTTATGGTAGATCTCTCGCCTGTAAATATCAAACTGTTTTAGTGTGAATGATTTTAACATGTAAAAGAGCCTGCCATTCCCTGCTTCAAGATACTTCTGGGGCATCTCAGATAAGGCCACTGGTTGAAAGTCCAGGAGTCTGCTGTACACCAGCAGTTTAACATTGTCGGTGATCTCGCCGCTCACGAGCTCCTGGATGGTGCTGTCGGTCTCACCCTCTAAAATTTTTTGGATTTCTGCTTTTAACTTGCCCGGGTTTTTGCGTGCCTCGGCTTGGTACCTCTCAAGAGAAGCATTCAGTAAAGTCTCCTTCCCGATGGCATCCATGTACTCAAGGCCTGTCATTTTAAAGACCTTGGTCACAGCGTTACCGAGCATACCGCCGTCAGCAAACTCCTGGGCTATGCGCTCGACCCCCACATCCTGTTTTGTAATGCCGGATCTTTTTATAGCTGCCTTGCCCATGTGCTTCAAGGTTCGAATCATCCCATTCTCGTAGAACGACCACGCAAGATCACCGATCTGAGTAATAGCAGAGGTTATAGAGCCCATGGTGTCAATGTAAGACAGGTTCTTATACGCCTGCATAGATCCGTGCATACCTTTCTGATGAAACCTGGCCTTCAAGATCTCAATCAGATCTTGTTGCTGCGACCCGTCAATCTCCTTGTTTATGAGCAGCTCATCGACGTAGGCTCCAATATTTGCAGAGAAATCTCTCTGATCGGCGTAGACGTTAATGAGTTTGTAATACTCCCGGGCGACATCATCATACGCGTCGATCTGCTCGGCGTTCGGGTCCGGGTTCTTCCGCAACTTGACAATCTGCTCATTGAGCTTAGCAAGGCGCGTCTTAATCTTAGCTACTTTCGCAGGTATCTTGCCAAAGAATTTGCGAGCCTCAATGGCCTCAGTCATGCTGTAGATGTGATGCAGCAGCGCCGCGTCCGAGTTCATGTAGAATTTATTCAGCTCCGCCGGGATCTTGGTAAGCTTACGTTCCTTAGTCGCGGCGATCCCTCCGAGGCCCGTCGCTCCCCCTACCAGCATGTTACTTATAAGGTCAGCCCTCTGGTCCAGGGTCAGCTCATCCACTCTCAGACCAATACTGGCCGCCTTGGCGTTAAGAGCCTTCTGGATTACAGGCCAGTCTTTGCCCTGCTCTGTGGCTTCGAGATATCCCTGCGCGTCTTTCAGTATCCTGGGGGCGTACTCTTCAATCTCACCTACGTCCAGGCCCACGGCAATAGCATCGGCCCTGATCTTATCCAAGACGGCCCTATATGCCGTATACTCCTTCTCAAGGGCATACTTCTTGATAAGCTCCCGGATCTTAGGTATGTCAGAGTTTTTCCGCGCGTAGTCCCATGCTGAGGAGTCACCCCTGCTCATTTTCTTTGTCTTCTTGAGTAGAGGCTCAACGGCTTTGGCGAGCCTGTACCCGGCGGTACCCGTCCCAAACTCCATCTTGCGAAGCTGACTGCGAAGCTCGGGCTTAATATTGGCCAGCCTGGTAGAGATTGCCCCAAAGAACTTATCAGCTTGCTGCCGTATATCGCTGCGAACTTCAGCCACGGCCGCAGCAACTTTCATCTTTGTGGACTTGGTATCCGTCAGCACAGTGGCGTAATCCTGCTCTGTTATCGGCTGATCAGCCTGGTCCAAAATTTTGGACTTACTGAACCGGATATCCGGGTTCGTAGAGCTGAACTCGCCGTTGTTGAAGATGGATTTTATTTGGGTGGGTTCAAAAGGTATGAAATTTTTAATTTTAGGCGATTCCCCCCATCCCTCACCCTCCCATGGCATTACGATACCATCAAAGCCTTGTGCCTTTAATTCTTCTATCCTACTTTTTGAACCGGAATGCGCCCTCAAAAAATAAGCATCATGTTGTTTTAATATCTTTGGATTTTTTATACTTAAATATACGGATGTTACACCATCCCCAGGAATTGTATCTTTGAGCATATCAGATTTTTGTTTTCCCGAATAAGCATTTGCTTCTCCTGCTGATTCAGTAAAGTATATTGGCTCTAATATGTTCGGCATGGCATTACGGCTACCATGATACACGACTTTAGGAGAACCATCCTTATTAACCACCTTAGATTTTCCAAACCACCTTTTAAAAGCCCTGGTCAGTATGTTGGTGGGAGCTTTGCTGAACTTGATCCTGGGGTCCTCAGTAAACTCACTGACTGCGGCCTTCATCTGAGAAGGTGTTTCTTTGAAGACATGGATGTGGGACGTACCGGGCTCCATTTTCATGCCTGGGAAGGTTTTGTCCGCATTGGCCAGTATGATACCATCATATCCAAGGTGTTTGAAGACTCTGGCTGCAACGTGGTTAGCCACTAAATTACCGTTTTCATCGTCCATATACGCAAGGGCCTCGGCCGCGATTAACTGCTCGTGCAGCTCAGTGGCTGAGATCTCCATGTCGTAGATCTCCATCTGGGACATAATATCCTGGGCAATGCCGTCGGGAGCGCCCTGCTCATACCCAATGGTCTCTCGGATTGCCTCTGTCAGAGCATCTAAAATCTTATTATCAGCGCCATCGCGCTCCTCATATATGCGCTCCTCAAGCTCATCCTCTGTGAGACCCTCTTCAATAGCATCTTGACGAATCTGATCCTCATCGATATCATAGACATCAATCCAGTTCTGGTCTCGCTTACTGCCTATAACAACGGGGTTATCGAGGCGGACATACATCTCCATGGTTTCTTCGACGGGTCCCGTCAAATAATCATCTGCAATTTGCTCAAGAGCATTTATATTATCCTTGGCAGCGAGGACCTCATCCGGATCAAAATTATGGTCATGAGCCCACTCAACGGCTTGCTCCTCATCCATATTTGATAAACGCTCGGACAGGTCTTCTATACGACGCTCAAGGTCAGGTCCCTTACCTTTATAGTGCTGCTCAGCATCCAGCTTACTGGATGTGAAGTAATTGACTTGGCCGAAGTATCCTTCTTTGGTACCCTTGACTGTGGGGTCGAACATCTCAATGATATTTGTGGTGCCGTGGTAAACCTTGACAACTATGCCCTTGCCTGCTTTTGCAGCAGATATAGCAGCGCCTTTAAGGATATCATACCCTCTGGACCAGGTCTTGAACTCGGGGGACGTTACGGACTTGCTGAATTTTATTTTCGGGTCTATTTTTGATTCAGGCCACCGGATATCTGCAATTATTCTCTCTCGAATTTCCGGGATTTTAATTAGCCCATCTTTTACTCGGTCTCTGTAAGGCTCCATTCTATTGGCGTGGTTCTCAAAAGAATCTTCACCTGGCAGCTGAGTTAAAATACGATCTTTAGGCTCCACAATAGATCCTATAATCTGCTCTATACCGAAGGAGTATTTAAGGTAATCCTCATCGATCTTATTCAGTAACTGTCTGTCGGTTACGACCGGAAAATTTTTTGATTTAGCGTAATCTTCTTTGTATCGTCCTGTATCGGTAAACAGCTCATGTTTATCACGCAAGCCTTTAAGTTGGTTTTCGTATCGACCTAAAAAGCGTTTCTCGTCAAAGGTCAATTTACTTCTAGCTTTGAGGGTTTTAATTTCTTTACGGTAAAATTTATCCAGAGATGTGACAACTTCTGAGGGCAGATATCTCATCTGCTCAACTCTTACAGACTCACCCCCCTGCATAAGATGGTAGTCTTCTGGTTTACCTAACTCCACTTTAAAGGCTGAGATACTATCACCGACTATACTGTCCGCCTTCCAAGGCTCGTCAAATGAGTTGTGCAGAAAATTAATAATTCCCCTTATATCCCCGGCGTTACGACCGTTCAGCGGCTCGCCTGTCTCAGCAGGATCGTGAGTGCGATACACTATATTTTTATCATTGGTAATACCTAAGAGTTTTTTAAACCCTTTTATCTCAGCAACCTCGTTATCCTTATTGAGCAGTCGAACACCTTCTCCCCTTAAAGGTACAGTTTTAATGTGCTTCATTTTATGACTGTAATCTTTTTGAAAGGAATACCAGAACCCACTGTCCCTGCTACCAGAACGCCCGACACCTGTAGACTTGCTGAACTTCGGGACTCCCTTCATGAACTTCTCGACAGTTGCAGCATGCGGCTTAGCAACTTTGTCCGACTCCTGGCCACTGTAATCCTTCAAGATTTTGTTGACGGCCTCCATATTAAACGTAGGCTCGACAACTCTTTGAGGTAAAAACCCGCCGTCCGAGTCCATAAATCGTCTGTCTGTTATAAGCTTAAAAAACCCTGGCTCTTTTCGGAACTGCATAAATGGAGGTACAACTTCACGCTCCTTCACCAGCTTGTCGAAGAGTTTGTCATCGCCATTAAACTCACTCATGAATACCTGACGGTGCAGTTGTTTTTGGTGAGGCCCTTACCTGTCCTGGCACTTGTCCAGCCTTCATCATCTGTGTAATCAACCCACTCGGCCATACCGAGCTGTGGCATATACGTGGATCCTAGACCCGACGCATGGTAGGGAATAACAAAATCGATCTGCGGATCCGCCAATGCGGCTTTTATATGTTCATCACTTACTCCGATAACTATCGTACCTACGTTTTTATACAGCTTTCTGAGCCTCATAGCCTCCTTGAACGGAAAGCTCTGACCCTTATCGAATATAAGCTTTCCGTTAGCATCCAGGCCGGTACCTTCTGGAATCAGGGACATGTTTATAGCCATCCCTGTTGGACCCATAACCTCTACGAAATTCAGCTGTTTCGTGTACGCTTGTCCCTTAAGTCCCCGGGTAAACATATCACCTACTGCCTCCATGGCATCCAGCATATGAGGAACTTCAAAGTCTGACCATGACTGCCACCTCAGACCTGATGCCCTATTGGCTGCCTGAACTTTTGCGTCTGACAGCCTTGCAATCTCGCCCCTATATTCAGTGCGGGCCTCAGGTATCTTCATCTGCGTGCCTGCAAATAGCTTCCTGAGCCGTGTGTATTCCTTCGGGTACATTTTAGGGATATCTTCCGTAAGTCCTTTCATAGTGAGAAGCATTTCCCTGGGTACTGCTATCGGGGGCATCTTGACCCCAACACCCGTCTTCGCATTTGTTACAGTATACCCATTCAGGGCCTTGAGAAGTGGTGTCGCGATACTCGCCCTCCTGGAATCAACGTAGCAAGCACCACAAGAAACTTCAACACCTGAATCTCTAAGCATCGCTCTCAGGCCCATAATTTCTTTCTTAACCAGTGGGCGATTGAGCTTCAGTTGTATATCATCTATAGTAGCCTGCATGGTGTACCGTTTGATACACATGGTTGTCATATCTATCGAGAACGCATACGCAGGATCGCTATTCAGCTTCAAGGCCTTGAACGTCTCGCTGGGAACAAAATCGAGGATCTCCTTGTTGGTATCAACATAAGCCTTAACCGACATCATATCTTCGAAATACCGCTCGATTTTTTTAGAGGGGATCGGGGTTCCTTGTTTCTTCAAGTCCTTTGTAACACGGGCAACCGTAGCGTCAACTGTGCGTAGTGAGAACTTTACACCCGTAGGATTTACAGAGCCATCGCTCTGCACATCAACCGAGGCCATACCATCAGCGCCTACCTTGCCTTGAGCCTCCCTCGCAGCATACTCAACCATAACTTTTGCGAGCGCATCCTGAGCCCTCTTAACATCTTTTATGTAGGGCGTGGCCTTGAAAGTCTGAGCCATCTTATCCAGGATCTTTTTGAATATATCAAAGACCTGCTTGAAAATCGATGGAGCCTTGTCTGCAACCTTCTGCATGAACTCTGCGTTGGTCCACTGGTCCCCAGCAAAATCTGCGTAGAACTCTTCTTTCAGAGCCTCCTCACCTTTCACGTCATTCGGAATATTCTTACGAGTTTCAAGATACGCTGCCCAGGACTCATCAGTTGTTATTACATTATCAACTATCTGCTGGTAAAGACTCGGATACCTCTTTTTAAGCTGATGCATGAATTCATGACCAGCAACAAACTGAATAATTTCCTGCCCGTCCATATTAATAAAAACATCTTTGGTACCAGGGACAGTGAATCCGTTTATAGCCTGAAGATCTTCATTAGCTGTACCCCAGAACTGAGGTTTAAGACCATATACACCTAAGAGTTTTTGGATTGCTCTTTGGATGGCAGTTTTGATTGGTCTGATTTCAACTGTGGCTCCTGCTGGCTTTTCGTTTTTAAGTAATCTATCCAGTGTTTGCTGAGCGGCTTTCTGTTGCTCAGACACAATATCACTTTGTCCTTTCTGTGTATGCAGGTCATCTTTTTCTCCTTTCTTTTTTTGCGCTGCTATAATTTCAGATCTTATAACCGCGGCTTTTTTATTTTTATATCCGCAACACCCGTCTCTATAGCAAGCTTTCTAAGGGCTACGGGGTTAAGACTTTTAATTTCTTCGGGGGTCCATACTTTACTCTTGACATCTTCTTGCTCCGATGTTACAGTCCCAGTGTAAGGTAATTCAGCCTTGCCGTCAAGTACAGGCACATTAATGGCCGAGAGATTTTTAGATTCCGAAGGAACGCCTTTTGTCTGGGATGATAAGTCCCGGAAATTATTCAGGCTGGATGGAGATAAAAGAGTCTTCATCGCACCCTCTCCGAGGGCTTCCGATATACTCTTGACTTCCGATACCATCTCCGAAGAGAGGGCATTAGAACTCGCTGAGTAAAAGTCATTGCTCAGTTTCGTAAGGCGATCATCTATGGCCTGCGCCCCCGGGCGTGACAGGCTTTTTACTTCCCGCAGTAAATCATATATAACATGTCCAGCCCCGTTCTTTGCCTCTACCATTGCATCGGTTGAGAACTGAACTTCTGTCAGGTGACCGTTTGGCATCCTAACTGTCATAGAAATATCTTTGTACCCTGTGGGCATAGGCGTTTTGAAACGATCCTTCAGCTCCATCACAGCGTGCTTCTCTTCAAAGGTCTTTAGCGCCTTACGCATCTCAGCTTCGGTTTTGAATGATATAGTGGACGCGATAATATCTTTCAACCGTGCAAAGGTCCCATATATTCCAACCTTCTCTTCTGCCCTGGCTCGACTCTTAAGCTCTTTATTAGGTCTAAAATGAGCTGTGCCACCGGTCTCGGTAGCAAAATCCTCAGTCATTTTCTCAACGGCAGGCTTGGCCTCTTTGGCCTGAGTGTATACATCATCCAGGTTTTTGACATTTTGCTGCTTAAGAGTCTTCTTAATCACAACTGGTACTGATACCTCGCCAAGCTCTTTGAGGTTGTGGTACGTGGTGTTGCCGTCGAGAATGACTAACTGGCCGTCTTCTCTTTTATAAGCTGTTATCGGACTTCGTTTCTCACCTTTCCCGTCTTTGGCGGCCAGCATTTTCTCTTTGCCCCTGCCAAGTTTCTGCTGATCCTCTTCCGTCGTTATAGGATTCCTCGGTTTAATATCTGCGAGAGGCACATCAAGTGCGTCCTCAGTTATATCAAAGTATGGTGAAGGCTTGGCTTTTGAGTATGCCACGGGGTGTTTGGGGATATACTCCGCCGACTGAGTGCCTTCCATTTTTATCTGATGCTTTTTCCCGTCTTTTGTCGATACTGTTATTGTATCAAAAACAATCTCTTTACCCTCAAGTGTATTATCAGCGATGTATTTTTTACCTTCCCCTGGTTTTACATAAGCGATCGTGACGTGAGGAGTATACTCAAATGACTCTCCCTCGGGCAAAGCTATATCTGCTTCATCCGCAATTTTCTTATTCAGGTTCTTGAGCTCAGCGCTCTCCACTTCGACTTTAACAACATCATACTTCTCCCCTTCGAAGAGAGATACCTTACCCATTTTTGCTTTGATAGGTGAGTGATTTGATATGATAGGCGCTACATCTGCAGGATCATTTGTTTTAAGGCCGTATTTTACTGTGATATGCGGCTCGGTTTCCCGGCCATATGAGTCATCGTTAGGCTCTGTATAAAGTGCCTCGTCAGGTATTTTAGCCGCAAAGGCTGTAATCTCCTTAGCCTCTGGAGCAGGTAAATCAACCTGGGTACTGGTGTAGTCGTGAACCTGCGGAGTTTGAGCCGCTACTATCTCGGCCGCGAATGGTCGTATAACTTCGATCTCTACTATGCCTTCCGATCGAGCTTTCAAGACCCGGTGCCTGCCATCAATAATGGTACCGCTACCATCCACAACAACGGGGACGGTCAGATCAGCTTTTTGGATATCTTCCTTTCTAACGTCTGTCACATCCCCTACGTCGATGCTCTCGACGGGGGCCAGTGTCTGCTCATAAACAGTCGCCTCTCTAACTTTCTTTTTATACGTGATAGGTCAAGCTTTGCGGTTGTACTCGCATCAATATGAGCCACAACCTTACTGGGCGATAATTTTAATGTAGATTCTTTAACGTTTGTAGGAGCGGCTTCTACATTTTGAGCCGCTACAATCTCAGCCCTTATCTCTTTTGGTTTCTTGTTTTCTATATCGGTGATCCCGATCTCCTGCGCGGCTTTCATAAGTGCAGGAGGACTGAGTTTGTCCACCTCTTCCTGGGTCCATACTTTCGCGGCAGGCTTAGCAGGTGCTGATTGTATCTGCTGACCTTCTGGTATGAGATCGGGGTATCGTTTGAGCGTCTCAGGCGGGACGAACGTCCCGGCTCCAATATCAGAGGTTATTGTATCTCGTTCAGCATTAATAAAATTTGAAGCAAGCTCCTGAGCTTTCACAGCGTCTATGCCGTCAGAAACAAACTCAGCAGCTTTTTTCTGTATATTATCTGTGATAATCTGATCAGGCACGATGTCAGCCATGGCGCTGATCTCTGCCTGCAGGGACTCAGTCGTTTCATTTTGTTTGATCGTAGTATCGATCCCCTCTTGAAACTTGGCTATAGCTTCGTCTGCGGTAGGCGCATTTTTTATATCTTGCGGAGTTTCTGTGGGGTCTATACGAGGCTTTGAAAGCACACTTGCACCGCCACCCATACCGAACCCCATAATACCGCCTTGAACACCACCTTCAACGCCGGCTTCTGCTACCCCGTCCCATATGCTCAGGTTCGGATCTTTGAACTTTTTAGTTTGAACATTACTTTCAAACTTTTCGAGCATACTCTGTGGTGACTCCTGGAGTATTTCGAGCCCGCCCGCCGTACCAGCCCTGCGCAATAACCCACCAGATGCTTCGCCACCAATGATCTTACCCATGTAATGGCCTGACACACTCCCGAAAAGACCCGTGCCTGCAAAAACCACAGCCATAGTCTTCATAGCAGCATGATCTGCAACAAGCTCTCTGGCCTTAAGGTCTTTTTCTTGAGCCGTCAAATCTTCACCTGCAAGCCCCTGTATAACACGCTGGTACTCCGGAGTCTTTGATATCACCTCGTATGGAGCTGAAACAACCATGTCGTACACTTCTTTTCCGGACTCGATTGAGGCCACACTACCTTCACCGATAACACCGCCGATCATACCTGCTACTCCGGCAGATATCTTCCCGGACGTGACCAAGGTAGTGTTTAAAAGACCACCTGTTATCGTTGCGCCTGTACCCATACCTGCGATAGTGACTGGTGCTGATTCGAGCAAGCTGCCAGCTATTTTCGCCGGACTCTTCCAGGCATCTCCTGAGAAGAGGCTTTTCACATTCCCAATAGGATCTTCACCCCAAGGTGCGGGATTATCTTCCGTGTATCTTAACTGCTTAGCTGCTTTCATGGCAGGGGATAGCGCTTCATAATCCTCCTGCTCTTTGCTTTTATAAAATGATTCTATCGCCTGACCCGCTCTGTCGACTAAGCCCTCGCCGCTTTCTGTAAGTAATCTCGTTGGATCAATATTACCGAGAACATCTACACCGCGCCCTATGGTCTGCCCAAATCTGTTAAGCCCCATAGCGAGACTTCTCGCATAATCCCCCCCGGTTGTCCCTGTATCTTCAGCATCAGGCTCTTTGGCTACCGAAAGCGCCGGATATATCTCTGCTTCAAGCTCCAAAGCGTCCTGAATATAAAGACTTTTTATCCGCTGCTGCGTTTCAGGAGCTGTTGACTGCCATTCAGGGTCCGAGGCTATATCATCCTGGAAAGCAAGATCAAGAATTTTTTGCTTCAGCTCCGCCGGCGTTTCTCTCCACTCTGGGTCTTTTATAAAATCAAACATTATTTTGCAGCCCCTGTTATAAGCTTGATAAAGGTTTCTCCTGTATCGAGATTTTCAACTTCATACCTGACACCTGCGGCACTTAGTTTTTTCAACACAACTCTTATGCTCCGCCCATATTTTGTTTTTTCGGGTAGCGTGATCCCTTCCTTACCAGGGATATACACTTTACCTGTTATGCTCTCGGCAAGAGAGATTTGTTCTTTCTTAGCTTTTATATTAGCCTTGTAGGTTGCCGTAGGACTTGCATCATAGTTCCATTGGTGCTTTTCGGCAGGTGTCGACGTAAAGCTTTCTTCAGATACCTCTGTAGTCGCAAGGATGCCTCCCCCACCAGTATCGGTTCCGCCTTCGGCCCGTTTTTTATACCCTTTGAAGCTTCGGCCACCAGTCCCACCGCCAGTCCCACCGCTAAGGACAGTATTATAGTTGTTACTCGCTTCAGTTGCTTTGAAGTTCAGCGAGTTAACAGTATCAAGGTCTTTTATAGCGTTCTTATCACCGGCGGCAGCTGCGGCTTTCAGTGAGTCATGCTTAGACATATTAACACCGTCTTCATCCTTGCCTGCAGGATACTTATTATATATAGAATCAACCTGCTTAGCGTAGAGATTAAACTCATCTAAATACCGTTTCGCAGCTTTTTCATTCTCTTTTACCTCTTGGTTTTTTAAAAGAATACTTGCGTCGGTATCAATTTCTTTTTCTTTAAGGTCTAACTCTCGCTCCTTCAACCCAAGCATATTACCAGCATTTGCATCATCCTGCCCCATTTTAGCCATAAACTGATCCCGAGATTGTGTTCTATTCATCAAAGCAATATCAGTCTGGGCTTTTATAGACTTATCTGTCTGCTCCCCCTGGAACTTCATCTGTATGGCGGCGAGCCTGTCCGCCCGCTCATCGAGCAGTTCCTGTTTAGCAGCTTCCCGTTTGTCCTTGATATTGTCGTCAGCAAGTTTTGATACGGCTTTACCACCGCCGCCTAAAGCGCCCGCAAGTATTCCACCTAACATTATACACCTCCCTGCTGTGCCAAAACACCTCTTGGAGTCTGAGGCGGGCCTTGCTGTGCCTGCTGAGGCGGCCCCTGACCTTTAGGCATCTGAGACACCTCGTCCTCCAAGAACTTATCAGCGATAGCCCGTCCCTCATCTCCTGTAACAACCTGCTTGCTCATAGATACAAGATCATTTTTGGTTATCTTGCCCGTCTTCACAGCGTTGCTGATATAATTAGCTATGGTCCAGGAGAATGCCTGATACTTCTGCTCGTCAGAGTACGCCTCTACCCCGGCAGCCTCAGCTACGGCGATGATCTCGCCTATAATTATATTGGCACCATTCAGAACAGTGTGGGCCTTCAAAGGAACTCTGTTCTGTGCTGCTCCCTGCTCCAGCCTGTCAATAATTTTAATAGCTTCGTCCCCCGCGGCGTCTACTTTATCCTGGCTGCCTACGATCCTCTCCGCCACGCCCTCAGTAATTTTAGGCGCATAGAGGATCTTAAGGCCGTTAACGATAAACTGATCAAACGCGTCCTGGAGTTCGGGATCGGCCTTCTCTTCTTGAGGCTCTACAGGCTCCTGCTCTGCTCCCGGGGGAGTGAGCTGCTCTGGTGCTTCCTGTTGTGTCGGGTCTAAAATTGCCATTATGCGACTCCTGTATAAATGCGTTTGTACCACCAATCATCTAAAGTAGGCATGCCGAAGGTTGGTATACCTGATGCAGTCTTTTTAAAAGTGGGTGCCGGAGCTACTCCCCCCTTCTCCCGCTGCTCCGCAATTGCCTCTTGTGACGCGGGCTGGTTGTCAGCTATTGCTTCCCTGTCTATCTCAGCCTTTCTGTTTACGACGGCCATATCAGACTCAGACTTTGTTTTTGCTGCTTTCATTGTACTGTAAGCATCAGCCGCACCTGAAACTACCTGCCCCGCTATATATTGCTTCCCCTCAGTGTTCAAAAGCCCACCCAGGAAAGAAGATTTCTCAGAGCCTAAGATCCCACCCTTGGCCCCTCCGCCAGAGGGTGTAGAGTAGCCGCCCATGTTCTCGACATTTATCTCGCCAGGTGTCAGTGCCGCTCCGGAGGCTGTTTTCATGCCACCCGTGGTGCTATCTTTAATACCAGAAAGCTCACCTATAGTGCCGACAGCACCTGCGACTCCCCCGATAGCACCGCCATATGCCGCGCCCCTGAGAGCACCTTTAAGGATATCGTCTCCCTTAATTGCGGATATAGCCGCCCCTGTCAGCGAGCCCATTATGGCGCCCTTCACAGCGGACGTAGCCACAGCTCCAGTGAACAAACTGGTAATCCCGCTCCATATCCCACTTAAAAACCCACCCCAGCTAAAAGCCATTGTATTTACCTCTCAATATAGCGTTGACATTATTTGTTATCTTCGGAGGTGTGAATGCACCCCCCGGGTTAAGGAGTCCCTCCGCCGCCGAGGGAGGCGGGGTAGCCGTCGCGGGTGGAGGCGCAGGTATATCCCCAGGACCTCCACCTTGAGGCCCCGGAGGAGCCGATCCCTCTGGATTTGGCTCACCTCCTATCGCGTCTCGGGCAGAATCGAGCACTTTGCCTATGTAAGGTGCGAGCCCCATTATAGGGTGGACCTGTGAGAGGAGGGTCATCATCGTATTTTCAGGGGTCATTTTTGAAGCTAAAAAATCCATTACCTGAGAGAATGTGGACTGCTCTGCGGCAGGTGGAGTCGCTGCAAAAGTGCCACCAAAGCCGTCATCGCCTAAATCACCAAAATCACCGCCACTTCCAGAGCCGCCACTTCCAGAGCCGCCAGTACCGGCAGCCGCAGTTGCTTCTCCCATATCACCTAAACCACCCGGAGATGTGCCTCCAAAAGCGGAGCCCACGCCTCCTCCCCCGGGAGCCACGCCCGGAGAGGGAGAACCACTTAAGCCGTCCATTGATCCGCCCATAACAGCTCCCATACCACTGGCAGCAGCAGGCGCCACTCCAGCGTTGGCAGCGGCCGTGGCCGCGTCGGTACCTTCACCCGTACCACTACTAACCGCGTCGCTGCCGGAGATACCACCAAAGACACCGCCGCCAAAAATCCCTGGCTGCCCATCAGCAATAGATCCGTAGCCGTCCGCACCGAAGCCGGTAGCCATACCGCCGAAATTACCTGTGTCCGGGTCAGCGGCTATACTCGCATCGGATTGACCACCTGTAGATCCCGGTGAGCCATCAGGACCATCTCCTCCGCCTCCGCCACCAGCGTTGAGTTTTAACGTCAGCCTCTCTAAATCAGTTCCTATTATCATAATGCCCTCTCATATACTGTCCAAAGTTTTTTCATGCCCGGCATTGTGTCAAACACATCTATAACCGACGAACATCTTATTGTTTTAACGCCTTCGCTGCGGAAAAAGATCTCTCCGAGAGATACAAACCTCTGCAGGTTTTTTCTGCACCATAAGGCAACTATGAACGCCTTATCCGTATCATAAAGATAGTACACCATTATGCCTGCCCTCGCACCTTCTATCTCGCCTTCTATCCCCTGATACTGCCCTGTTAAGCAACGAGCAAGACAGTCAAGGTATGTCATGTCTGAAAAAGGAATCTCCTTGAGCCACGGGAGGCACTCAACGTAATTTTCTTTATCTGTTATTCTTCTCAGCTTCATGCTTTACGGTCCCCCGCCAAACCAAGGTGAGTTAGGGTTATTGAAGGTACCACCAGAGTATGATGGCGTATAATTGCTAACCGGTGCCGGTGATGCCGGAACTACCGGAGTCGGTGCTGCCGGACTAACCGGTGCCGGTGATGCCGGAACTACCGGAGTCGGTGCTGCCGGACTAACCGGTGCCGCCTCTATGGTCGGCTCAACCGAGTCCCAGTCTATCGGTACACCGTAAATCTGTGCTACCGAGTCCACGTTCGCCTGGTACTGGGCTGTAAGCTGTGCAACTATTGTAGCCTTTGCGGCGGCGGTCATGCTCGGATCAGACTGAATATCTGCAAGCTGCTTAGAGAAAGACTCGCCAAGCAATGTTACGGAGGAACCCAGGCCTTTAATCTCGTCTGTGGCCAGGCTCATTTTTTTATTTGTGCGTCAAGCTCTACCTCTACCTTATGCCTTGCAGTAGCCGCAGCCTCTTTAAAGGTAGTCTGGTTCATCTCCTGATCGGCCTCCTGCCTGGATATCTGAGACGCGAGCGACGCCTGTTTTTCGAGCAAAGCCGCCTGCTGAGTAGCCTCCTGTGCCGAGAGACCCAATCTCTGGGCGGCCTCTTGAGACGACAGACCACTTTGAATCGCGGCCTGATACTCTGCAAGGTCTCTAACCTGCAAAGACTCCTGCGCGGAGAGGCCAGCTTGCTGTGCCGCTTGCTGTGCTGATAGTCCGGACTGTACCCCGGCCTGGTATTCAGATAGTGATCTGACCTGCCTTGCTTCTTGCGCCGATAATCCAATAGCATTTGCCGCCTGTAATGTTGTCAGCTCTCTTTGGTGCGCTGCCTGCTGTGCTGTTAAGGTCTGAGCTTGTATAGACTCCTGTGTAGATAGCCCGGCCCTTTGCGCGGCCTCTTGCGCGGATAGCCCGCTTTGCACGCCAGCCTGGTACTCGGCTAATTTCTTTGTTTGAGTCGCCTCCTGTGCGGACAAGCCTGCTCGCTGAGCCGCTTCTTGTGCGGAGAGGCCTTGCTGCACGCCCGCCTGGTACTCTGTAAGTTTTCGTACCTGAGTAGCTTCTTGAGCTGACAAACCGAGTCTCTGAATAGCCTCCTGTCGTGACAGGTCAGCGTTTATTTTAGCCTGGTGTGTTGCTATCACCTGAGCCTGAACAGCCTCCTGGGCGGATAAGCCGAGTCTTTGCTGTGCCTCTTGTGCCGATAACCCGCTTTGAACGGCAGCCTGGTATTCAGACAGTTTGCGTGTTTGAGCAGCTTCCTGAGCTGATAATCCAAGTCTCTGTGATGCTTCCTGAGCGGATAAGCCAGACGCTATAAGCCCCTGGTACCCTGTTAAATCTTTAACCTGTGAAGCC
>FUWD013379005.1_pt2 | contig 24721 bp, 24 predicted proteins | sample 1063281 | NCBI WGS metagenome assembly FUWD01 (sample SAMEA79048168, study PRJEB19326) | metagenome | biome: marine | reverse complement strand
GATTCCCACGGCGATGGCGTTGTCTCCTGACTGGTCTGACCCGCTCCGTACCCCACGGCGGTGGCGTAGCTTCCCTGACTGGTCTGACCCGCTAGGTTCCCCACGGCGATGGCGTAGGCTCCCTGCCCAGACGAACCCGCATCATGTCTACGGCGACAGCGTTGTCTTCCTGATCGCTCTGACCCGCATTGCGCCCCACGGCGACGGCGTTGTCTCCCTGTGTGTCATTACCCGATAGCCACCCCACGGCGACGGCGTTGTCTCCCTGACTGATCTGACCCGCTTGGACCCCCACGGCGACGGCGTTGTCTCCCTGATCGCTCTTACCCGCATTGCCCCCAACGGCGACGGTGTTGACTCCCTGACTGGTCAGACCCGCTTGGATTCCCACGGCGACGGCGTTGTCTCCTTGACTCGTCATTGCCGCACCATTTCCTACAGCGACGGCGTTGGATCCCTGACCCGAATTACCCGCTAGGTACCCCACGGCGACGGAGCCGGCTCCTTGAGTCGTCGTTCCTGCATCATGTCCTACGGCGACAGCGTTGGATCCTTGACCAATCCCCGCATCGTTACCAATTTTAACATCATCCACTGCGGAGTTGTATCCAGCGCCAGGAAGATTTTGAAGTTCCGATCCATCACCCAGAAATTTAACCGCTGTAACGTGCCCCAATGCACTCACTGTGATCCCTTTACAATCCAACACTTCCCCAGTCGTAGCGTTATAGGTTACCACATTACTCACCTCGGTCGCGGCTCGGATAGGCTTCACATAGAATCTACTTGCCCCACCACTGTCCAAAGTCACACCAGAGGCATTGAGAATGATGGAGTTAGCGTGTTGATCGGTCAGACCTGCTGCGTACCCCACGGCGACGGCCTTGTTTCCTTGGTTGTTCTGACCACTATAACGCCCAATCGGCGACGGCGTTGTCTCCCTGATCGCTCTGACCCGCTTGGATTCCCACGGCGACGCTGCTGGTTCCCTGACTCGTCTCACCCGCATAGTACCCCACGGCGACGGCGTTGTCTCCCTGTGTGTTATTACCCGATAGCCACCCCACGGCGATGGCGTTGTGTCCCTGACTTGTCACACCCGCTTGAACCCCCACGGCGACGGCCTTGTCTCCTTGGTTGTTATTACCCGCTAGGTACCCTACGGCGGTGGCTTGGGTTCCCTGACTCGTCGTTGCCGCATCATGTCCTACAGCGACAGAGTTGGATCCCTGACTCGTCGTTCCTGCACCGTTACCAATTTAATATCGTCCACCGCGGAGTTGTATCCAGCGGAGGGAGATTTTGAAGTGCTGACCCATCACCCAAAAATTTAATTGCTGTAACGTGCCCCAATGTATTTACAGTGAATGCGTTACAATCTAACACTTCCCCAGTCGTAGCGTTATAGGTTACCACATTACTCGCCTCAGTCGCGTCTCGGATAGGCTTCACATAGAATCTACTTGCCCCGGCGCTGTTCAAAGTCCCACCGGAGGCATTGAGAATGACGGAGTTATTATGTTGATTGGTATTACCCGCATAGTACCCCAAGGCGACGGAGTATGATCCTTGACTGGTCTGACCACTATAAGTCCCAACAGCGATACTGTTGGCTCCCTGATCGGTCTCACCCGCAGTGTTCCCTATGGCGATGCCACTTATTCCCTGACTGGTCTTACCCGCTTGGATTCCCACGGCGATAGCATTACCCCCTTGACTCGTCGTTCCAGCTACGTACCCCACGGCGACGGCGTTTGCTCCCTGACTCGTCTCACCCGTAAGTGTACCAATGGCGACGGTGTCGGTTCCCTGATCGGTATGACCCGCTTCATACCCCACGGCGACGGCGTTGTTTCCCTGATTGGTCACAGCTGCATTGGATCCCAAAGCGACGGCGTTGTTTCCCTGATTGGTCACAGCTGCATTGGATCCCAAAGCGACGGCACGGTCTCCTTGACTCGTCGTTCCTGCATCATGTCCTACAGCTACAGCACTGGTTCCCTGACTCGTCGTTCCTGCGCCGTTACCAATTTTGATTGCGTCCACATTGGGGTCGAATACACCTGTTACACCAGACAAAAGTGGGATACGGGCTTGAGCGAATGTCCCACTCGTGATCTTACTCGCAGGTAAATCGGGAATTTGAGTTGCAGGGAAGGTTCCTGACGTAATTTTACTCGCAGGTAAATCGGGAATACGGAGTGTGTCGAGTAACCCAGTTGTAACATTCAAAGCTGAAAGTGCTGTAAGTCCAGAACCATCGCCGGAAACCGACGTCGTCGTTAATACTCCAACATTCGCTGTACCATGTACATCCAATCTATATCCCGGTGTAGAAGTTCCAATACCCACATTTGAATTCTCTATATTCACGAATAGATTTGCTGTTCCAATTTCAACATTGCTAGCTGTATACGTCAGTTCATCACCATTAAGTGTCCACAGACTGGATACAAATTTGAGACCATCCTGGTAAAAGACACCTGTTAAGTTAATGTCACCATCAACATCAAGTGTGTACCCAGGTGTACTCGTACCGATACCAACATTGGAAGTACTGGTATCTACGAATAAATTGGCTGTACCAACTTCAAGGTTCGAAGATACGTATACATTACCTTCGACATGAAGGTTCGCACCAGTTGCGGTCGTTCCAATGGAAACGTTACCGGTGTTGTAATATATATCATTTCCTGGTTGAGTCCAAACTCCAACACCACCAATAACAGCGGAAGCTGGGATTCCAGTGAGACCGGAACCATCACCTGAAACACTCGTCGTCGTTAATGCCCCGACATTTACTGTGCCATTTACATCTAGGGTATACCCGGGATCATTCGTTCCTAAACCGACTCTACCACCATTATTAATGTAAATATCATTACCATTAGTAGTCCATTGTGAATTATTTAAACCGGATACATTCACAGCTTGAATATTCGTGATACCAGAACCATCGCCGATAATATTTGTCGCTCTTAATGTAGTAGCGTTCACTGTACCATTTACATCTAAAGTTGCATCGGGATTATCTCTCGCGATACCTATCTGAACTGAAGGATTATTAATATAAATATTATTACCATTCGTAGTCCATTGTGAGTTATTTAAATTCGGTATAGCCGAAAGTGGGATATCTGTGAGACCGGAACCGTCACCTGAAACACTCGTCGTCGTTAATACTCCCACATTTGCTGTGCCATTTACATCCAGAGTAAACCTGGGATCACTCACCCCTATACCTACATCTCCTGTGCTATAATATATATCAGTATTATCTCCTGTACCGGCACCCCACTGAGTACTTTGTTGAACTGTACCACCTATGATCTGAGTACCCGCTTCAAGCTCTATTATACCATTTTCTGATGTAAGTTTCTCAACTTTTAGGACTTTCTTTCCCATATATCTTTATCACACATTTTTAACTTTATACATATGTCTCAGTATAAATACATATTGGTTATGTATTTATAATGGGGTAAATTTGACTTATATATTTAGGCATCCTTTTTAAACAGGTGCCTTCTTAACAGGTACCTTCTTAACAAGTGGCTTGGGAGTGGGGGTAGTTTCTGTGCACTCACATTTAGGGCCTGTGGGACCTGGGGGGCCTGGGGGGCCTGGGGGGCCTGGGGGACCGAGGGGGCCTGGGGGACCGAGGGGGCCATGAGTGGCCTTTCCACCTACACCATTGTTATCAACAAGTTTGAGAATAATGTCGTAAAGACGACCCTTGTCGAGACGAGCACGTTTCATTTCCTGTTCAATTTCTTTACGTAAAGAGTCCATTGTATTATATATAAAAGAAAGATTATCTTTAATTCAAATGATCATCATAGGACCAAAACTAAATACAGGTATAGGAAACCAAGCAATCAAATATACTCAATTATTTCAACCCGATTCGACTTATCACGTTTTTGGGAGTAAAATTCCTGAACATGAACATGGCCTGATTTTTATGCTCCCAATTAGTGACCACCTGGAATATCTCAAGTACGCGCGAACCCGTGTCAAGAATCTTGCATGCATGACCATATGTGAAACCGAAACTGTACATGAAGATTATGGTCTGATCATGAAAGAGTTTAAGAAAGTGGCTGTACCCAGTGAATTCTGCAAAAAGGTTTTCTCTCGGCAATTTCCTGATAACGAATTCTACATCATTCATGCACACATCCCCAAACCAAAGGAGAAACCGTATACATTCTACCATATCGGAAATATCATGGACCCTAGAAAGAAGTTTCGCGATATACTATCGGCATTTGCTCGTCTAAATGAACCAAATACACGACTCATTGTCAAGGCCACAAGTAATCAAGATATACAACTCAAATTCCCAAATGTAGAAATTATAAATGGTCTTATTTCAGATGAAGAAATGGATACTTTGCATAATAGATCAGATTGTTACGTGAGTTTCTCACATTCTGAGGGTATTGGTATGGGGGCAGTAGAGGCTGCTATACGAGATAAACCTGTGATCATCACAAATTATGGGGGTGCTCCTGAATATATCAAGACACCATATACGATTGATTGTGGACTTCAAGAGCTGGAGAAGGATGATTTCCTCTTCAAGAAGGGTATGGTTTGGGGTGAACCAAACTTTGACCAACTCTTGGAGTTCATGAGACATGCGTATGATAATCGTGTTCGTCACATGAATCACGAACACACGAAAAAACTAGTTGGTAGGGAGAATGTATTAGAAGAATTCACCTTGAATGTAATTGGTGGCGAAGATGATAAGACCAATTATAATAGTACCACTCATTAACGAATCTCGTTGAGCAATACTTGTCATTACAATATCATCGATTGGTTGAAAACCGGTAGGTTTGGTGACGATACGAGGAAGAATGAGATTTACGATAATGTAAAGGGTCATCGCTATTATCACAGGTCTAAGACTTTCTTGGTCTAACATTATCTTTCTATTAGTCTATGATTTTAATTTTGCTCACATCTACTTTCATCCCTAGGGACACATTCTTCACGCTATGTTTTTTACAGTAGTCTCCACAGACAGCTTTGAATGAACAGGGTTTTCCAGTCATCGTCGTCGCACAACAAATTTTCTTCGATGTTCGTTGTTCGTTTACTACTTCTGGGGGTTTATCAAGTACAACCAACTTCCTTGAATCCTTTTTATGTTCATGTTCCTGGTACTTCTTCTTCATAACCCAAGTCGCATTTGCAAGTTGTATACACTTCTCATCTGGCTCGCTGAATCGGTACATTTTGACCGCGTCAGCGAGGCAACGCTCCCACATTCCATCTCGGATGACCTGCATTTTTTCTTACCTTTTTCTTAATCGTGTGTACGCACTTAGGTGTTTTATGCAATTTCAGAGAGATACATATCAACTTGACCCTCAAAATCTGGAAACTTATCGACAGTCTTCCTAGTGACCATTTCTTGAACATTTGTGATATGTTCCCTGAACTTCTTCACATCTATACCTGTAGCATTATGAATCTGGGTATCAGTGGCAATGTTTCCGAGTGCGTAGAGATGGGCGACAGCATAATTCCCATGACGTACGGACATGACTGGTGAGACATCCTGTTGTGCGGTGATGGCATATTGTGCAGCTTGCTTCACCATCTTCTCAATAGAACTCTTGGTACCCCTTGAACGATTTTGCATCATCAAAAATAATACGAAGATCGCAATGATGAGGTAGAGGTACATCTCTTAACCTAAGTTAAGAAAAGAATGTGATAAAGTATATCATTTATAATGAATATTCCTGTGTGTGAAATCGGTACATACCTTTTACCTTCTACTGAAATCATTTTGAAAGATGGAGGAATAGATGAAAACTTTGATGAATGTATATGCTATGAATGTTCTAAACAACCAATCGTGTCACTGCAGTGTGGACATATATATCACAAGGAGTGTATTTCAAAGTGGATTGAAAAGTGTGAAGCGGTAGGTCCCACGTGCCCACAATGTAGACACTCGATGATTAAAGGAGATTATAAGTTTTGGTTTAAACTTGGACGTGAAACGTGTAATATGAGAAAATGGGGTGACTATTGTCAATCTATTATATATGCAAATTTTGGATCGTCTTCAAAATACTCAAAAGTGTTTCCCTCACTTTTAGGTGTTCAGGCAAATCTAGATAGTTTATTACAACAAAGTTATGACTATTCCGAAGATTCTGAATTCAACGAACATCTAAAGAAGTATTTACAGGTAACAGGTAACGTGTCGTGTACACAAGTGTTTTATTGTATTGGTACTATCATAAAACCCGATACCCCTCATCGTATTGGAAAATATCCCAAAACAATTACACAACACCAAAAGGATTATATTGATGAATTTAGAAAGCGATGTAATAAATTCCTGGGGTATTTGAATTTCATTGCTGAAAACATACCAAAACCTAAACATACAGACCGTTGGCAGTGGAACAGTGGTAGAAAAATGAATTCGTTGGACGAATTTAAGGGTACCGTGAAAAAATTGAAAAAATGCTACGACAAGTTGATACTTTTAGATGAAATAAACCTAAGTTAGAGCTTTGAATTGTAATAAAACTAAGAAAGTATGGAAAGCGTCCAAAAACTCACCCATATCGAACACGTTCTCAAGAGACCTGACTCCTATGTCGGTCCAGTTGAATTGGGTACAGAACCCTACTGGATTCTCAATGGTGAAAAGTTCTCCAAGAAGAACCTCAAGTACTCCCCAGCTCTCTTGAAAATCTTTGATGAAATCCTGGTTAACGCCATCGACCGCAACTCTCTCCATCCCAAGCATGTCAGTTCCATCTCCGTTGCACTCGATAAGCAGTCGGGTTCCGTCACCATCGAGAACAATGGTCCTCTCGGAGGTATTTCTGTAAAAATGCACGACAAGGAGGGTCTATGGAACCCCGAACTCGTCTTTGGACACCTCCTCACGAGTACCAACTATGATGATACCCAAAAGCGTATCGTCGGTGGTCGTAACGGGTACGGTGCCAAATTGGCGAACATTTACTCCACGGATTTCTCTGTGGTCATCAAGGACCATGAGACGAAGCAGACGTACACCCAATCTTGGTCAAAGAATATGACTATCTGTGACCCCCCAAAAATCAAAAAATATTCAGGTGCTACGTCATCTGTCGCCATAACTTTTACCCCCGAGTGGAAACGATTCGGGATGTCCAAAATGGACGATACCATCTACAGTATCTTCCAAAAGAGGGTATGGGATGCGAACATCTGTACCACACAAAACTGTAAAGTTAAATTCAACGAGGACGTTCTCACCAAACAAACATTCGAGACCTATGCGAAGATGCATGAAGGTGTCGAAGATGTGTACTCATTAAACACCGACCGATGGTCAGTGTGTATCGGACCCGCTGAAAATGGTATGGAACAAGTTTCATTCGTGAATGGACTCTGTACGAACAAGGGTGGAACCCATGTCGACCACGCTGCGAACCTTATCGCTAACGGTATCATCGATGAAATGGCGAAGAAGATTAAGTTGAAACCTCAACAAGTTAAGAATACTTTTACTATCTTTGTTAAGGCAACCCTCGAGAACCCAACATTCTCTAGTCAGGTGAAGTCTGAGTGTACCTCCAAGTCTCAAAGTTTTGGGAGTAAGTTTGAAGCACCTAAAAGTTTTATCAAGAACGCACTCAAGACTGGAATCGCCGAGGAACTCCTGGCACTCTCCAGGTTTAAGGAGATGAAGGAACTTCAAAAGTCCGATGGAGCACGCAAGTCTAAGATTACCGGTATTCCCAAATTGGATGACGCGAACAAAGCTGGTACAGCACACTCAAAGGATTGTACCCTCATCGTCACAGAAGGTGACTCGGCAAAGACTCTCGCGGTCGCAGGTATCTCGGTTGTGGGTCGTGACAACTATGGTGTCTTCCCTCTCCGTGGTAAGTGTAAGAATGTCCGAGATGTCTCAGTGGCCCAACTGACATCGAACCAGGAGTTCAATGATCTCAAGAAGATTTTGGGACTCCAACAGGGTAAGGAATATAAGACTGTCTCCGATCTTCGCTATGGGCGTTTAATGATCATGACAGATGCTGATAATGATGGATCCCATATCAAGGGTCTCATCCTCAACATGATTCATTATTTCTGGCCCAGTCTTTTGAAACTTGGATTTGTTGTGAGTATGGTGACCCCGATCATCAAAGCTACGAAGGCTTCACAAATCAAGTCCTTCTACACAGACTCAGCGTTTAGGACCTGGTATGGAGATGGGAAACAGGGGTGGAAGATTAAGTACTATAAGGGTCTCGGTACTTCTACATCAGCTGAAGCTCGGGAATACTTCAAGAAGATTCAGGACCTCACGGTAAAATTCGATGTGGATACGATGACAGATGATTCAATTGTTCTCGCTTTTGATAAGAAGAAGGCTGACGCGAGGAAGTTATGGCTTTTGGAGAACACTGCGAAAGATGCTGACCAACTCGAAGTCCCGTATGGGAGTGTGAAGCAATTGGACATCTCTGATTTTGTGCACAAGGACTTGGTCAATTTCAGTCTCGCAGATCTCAAGCGGTCTATCGCACATATGGCGGATGGTCTCAAACCCTCACAGAGGAAGGTTATGTTTGCTTGCTTCAAGAAGAATCTCAAGGATGAGATGAAGGTTGCACAATTGGCGGCATTTGTGGCTGAGAAGAGTGCGTACCACCACGGTGAAGTTTCCCTAGCGGATACGATCGTAAAGTTGGCGAATGACTATACGGGATCGAACAACATCAATCTTTTGGAGCCTTGTGGTCAATTCGGTACGAGACTTATGGGTGGTAAGGATGCGTCTCAAACGAGGTATATCTTCACGAAACTTACCAAGGATGCGAGAAAGATCTTTGATCCTAGAGATGATGCTATTCTCAATTACCTGGACGATGATGGTCGGTTAATTGAACCAGAATTTTACATGCCCACTCTACCAATGGTCCTCGTCAATGGAACGGAAGGTATCGGTACAGGTTTCAGTTGCTATGTACCTCCATTCAACCCAGATGATATCAAGGAAAACATTAAGAGATATCTCAAGGGGGACGAATTCGTGAGTATGCGACCTTGGTTCAGGGGTTTCAAGGGGGTTGTCCACAAGGAAGAGGATACATGGATGATGGAAGGTGTTTGGAATTGGTCTGGAAGTAACATTGTGGTAACTGAACTCCCACCAGGTAGATGGACACAAGATTACAAGGAGTATCTGGATGGTCTCGTTGAAAAGAAGTTGATTGGGGGGTACACCAATAACTCGACGACTGAGGATGTTCACTTTGAAATTACTGAGTATGTGGGTAAGGATCTTCTCAAGGATCTAAAGTTGAGGAAGACGTTTCGTGTATCCAATATGCACCTCTTTCATCCCACTAAAGGTATTCACAAGTACGCGAGTCCCGAGGAAATTCTCCAAGACTTTATCGATCTCCGACTCGAACATTACAAGATGAGGAAGGCACACCTCATCGATGTCCTTGAGAAGCGGGCGGATATGTGTGACCATAAATCGAAGTTTGTATCCATGGTCATCGAGGGGAAGTTGATAGTGTTCAAAAGGAAGAAGGTTGAACTCGAGACAGAGATGTCCTCGATCTTTCCCAATATTGATGGGAATTTGGACTACCTCCTCAACACGAGGACAGTTGAATACACAGATGAACGCGTCAAAGCGCTCATGGCGGAGGCGGAGCAGGCGAAGGAGGATCTAGAAAAGATGTTGAAGATGAGTCACATTACGATGTGGAAGAATGATATTAAAAATATGTGAGCAGTAGATAGATATGGGTGAGGCTGCTAAAATTTCCCTCAAAGCTATTGGAAAGCAGGATACACACCTCCTTTCCAAAGACCCTGAAGAATCATTGTTTAAATACAATGACCATATGAGACACGCAGAATTTCGGAAGTATCATAATGTACACACAGTAAACGCCGAAGTTTCAGCTTCGTGGCCTTTCGGTGAAACGGTTCGTGTCGAATTGAAACCACAGAACATGGGGGATCTCTTAAATAATATATGGATCCAAATGGAATTACCTGATTGGAATTATGAGGATATTACATTCAATGATACGACACAGAAAGTTTTATTTGGTGGTAAAACATTGGCGGAATTCGGGTATCCAACGTTTAGTGAATGGTGGCTCGCAGGTGCTCCAAATACAGTCGGGGTTATCCTCCCTATTTTCTCATTTCCTAATTTTGAATCCTTTTTATCGTTTGAAATACAGTTTAATACTTTACTTATCACGTTATTTCCCGAGGGATTGTTTACCAGTACACCCATTAATGTATATGTCGCTCTATTAGATATTATATCTGGTAGAGTAAAACCGGGGAGTGAACTAGTTACTACATTAGGAATTGATCCAAATAATTACGCGTTTACTCCGGACATATTTCGTGTACTTGACGGGACTGATACAATCACACTTAATTCACAAATTAATGGTTTAATTTCGAGTGATATTAATTCAGGTGTATTGAATCTTCTCCCTGATATTGTCCAAGGTATCGTCAATGGAACTCACACCCCACCCACTTTTACACTACCTGAAATCGCGAACTGGGCGTGGGATATGCAACTACTTGGTCGGAAAATAATCAAGAATATCAAATTTAAAGTGGATACTCAGACACTCGAAGAAATAACAGCGGATTGGTGTATAATTCATGATAATTTGTATACAAACGATTCACAGAAAATGGCTGCAAACACACTCTATAATAGAAATATCGTTGGTGGTGAGACGAGTCAGCCATCAGGTCAGAAGGCAGCACAAAGTAATCAACTTTATATCCATATACCATTCTTCTTTTCACATAATTATGCGGGTGATATTTATTCAGAAAATGTTCAAAATAAAGCACCATTCCCTCTATGTGCTATACATAATCAGAAAATTACACTCGAAATTGAATTTTTCAAACAATCCTTCTTCACCCTCTATAACCAGCGCGTAGATGATAATGGTATTTCTCGAAGTCTACCCGAAAAACCACCAGTGAAGCGAATACCGGTTTTCAAAGTCATTACCGAAGAAATTACAATTTCCCCAGAAGAACGATTATATTTCATGGGACCCAATAGAGAATTCGTATATGATTTTGTATTCAGACATTCGACCATTCCCCTCGAACCACAAAAAAGAGAATTTGTACTACAATTGGAACCACGAGTTCCCGTCAAGTGTTTTCACTGGTTCTTTAGGTATGAAGGATATGAAGATGAAGAGGAGTATCGAAGTTTACCCGATGAAAGAGCCGATTATATCAATAAATGGTTCTATTCAACGACTGCAAATCGTTTCAACTTTACTCGCTCACAGATCAAAGATGTGGGTGAACCACATCTCCTAAAACGCGCTTATTTCATATTAAATGATGAACGTATTCCAAATGTATCGAACAATGATAGAGAGTATTTTTTCAGTTATGTTCCTTTACGTTCAAGATTAGCGCGTTCAGCGACTGATGTAACAAGGACGTATGCATTTGAACCACCTTCACCCAATTATTTACTTAATTACATTTACAGCTATAATTTCGCATTGTTCCCTAAGAGTACCACACCCTCAGGGTTTCTCGATTTTTCCACACTAAATTCAGAAAAGACCAAATTTTATATGGAAATGGTTGATGATATAGGTCTCCAGTTTGGGAATGGATCGCGTATCGAAAACCCAGAATATAAGTTTCACATGTATTACACAGGGTACAAAAATTTAGTATTCAATAATGGTTTTTTATTGCAGACTTAAAAACAAAACGTATAATTAAGTAGAGATGGCAGGAAGACTGCGACTGGGTACTTTAGGAACTCAGGATATACACATCACAGGAAGTCCCACATATTCTCATTTTTCTGGTATTTTTAAATATCATACAAAATTTGCATTTGATGTGAGAGAAAATCCACTACTCGATGCTAGATTCGGCCAGGAGACAACTTGTATCATACCAGTGGATATGGGTGATCTTTTAACGAACTTAACACTCCGGTATAAGTTCTTTTGCAAAGTACTCACAGAGGAAACAATCGCAGATGAGGACCCATTCACACCCAATGTTGGTATCCATGCGATCGAACACGCTGACCTTTTTATAGGGGGGACACACATAGAAAGACTTACAGGTGATTGGATTTATCTATACCATAAATATCATGCGAGTGATTATAATTTTAGAGATAGTATCGTCCCTCTAACAACTGCAAAGGAAGAACCATATGGTAAAAATAGTACCGGTGAATGGAACTTGAGACAAATGTATATTGATTTACCATTTTACTTTTATAATAATTTACCAGCTTCTGTATTGTTATGTAAACTTGATAAACATGATTGTTATGTTCGAATAAAATTCAAAAGTCTCGATAAACTTTTACGACCATATATAAATGAAAATGATATAGAAGCGAATATACAAACAGCGTCTCTTTTACCAACGTATGCCTACTTGGGTGAGGATGAATTGAATTATTTAAAAAGTGCCCCAGTTGACCAGTTAATTACACAGATGCAGTTGAGAAGACATGATATACCGAGGACCAAAGATGAAGATGAAATTATTTTACGTTTTCAGCATCCAATCAAAACATTGTATTTCATAGCGGGAAAGAAATCAAGGAAGTTTTCGTATCAAGATGATAAAGAATTGATTCAGTATATGCTCAATACAAAATTTAAAGAATTGGGAATGACATTGAACAATACAACATTATTCAATGAATCTTTTTCAAAATTAGTACACGAAAATTCTCTAACAAATGCTCTATCTGGTATAGGTGGAGATGTTTCATTCCTTGATGGAACATCCTCTCAATTACCAACCAGAGATCAAATTGCAAGTTATTCTTTCGCACTTTACCCACTGGATAATACTCCATCGGGGCATTTGAATTTCAGTCGTATAATCGATCAGAAATGTCAGATCAAATTAGATTACTCAGATCCGTATTCAGCGGAAGATGATGAGATCACGGAGGTTCAAATTTATGTGAAGAGTTACAATATACTCCACTATTCGAGTGGATTATCTGGCTTAAAATATTAATGGTACATAGTATTATATGGCAGGTCGAGTCCAGATTGCAGCACTGGGTGAATTAAACAACTCTTTAAGTGTCGACCCGTCATTCTCTTTTTTTACCAAAAGGTTTAGTAAGTATACAAACTACGCAACCGAGAATTATAAAATTTCCTTTCCGGAAGGGGTGTACACGGATGACTTCTTAGAGATTAAAATTCCTCAAAAATATGGTGATATTTTACAAGAGATAACTCTCTCATTTGTAGCCGATCCTAATTCCATTCCGGGTCTTATTGAGGGTGCTGCATCAAACCTTTTTCCTGTCGATATATTTGGAATTTCTGTGATTGACTATATCGATTTATTTATAGGTGATCATAAAATTGATACAATCACATCAGATGATATATTCATAGAACGGGAATTGAACATACCCGAATCATATAGGTCCAGTATAGATGTGTTACATGGTAAACATTTTCAAGGGAGTTCGGACCGTGAGTTTCTACAGGAGTTTTACGATGGACAATACAACACACAAGGGGTAGACCCATTTAGTACAGATGAATATAGAATACAAATTCCATTCTATTTTCACCGACGCCCGAGACATGGGTTTCCTTTGTGTTCTATACATGATCAAGAGTTGATGCTCCGTATAAAGCTACGACCTACTATTGATGTCATATTCGCAACACAGGAAAAATTTAATGATACATTATGGGACCCAGAAGCAAACAATAGAGTGACTCGACAACTTGAATTGAGCAATTTTAATGTCAATTTAAGCCTCGTTCACTTGAACACAGTAGAGCGTTGTATGCTACAGAGTAAACCTTTAGAAATTTTATTTGAGCAGCACCAAAGAAATACATTCTTAATAGAACCAGAATCTAAAATAGGTAACTTTAAATTGGATTTCAAAAACTGTGTTAAGGAACTCTTTTTTATAGCTAAAAAAATTGGTAAGTGGACAGGTGAACATCTGTCCATTTTGGATAAATTACACAAACTTGATAATTATACACCAACTCAGCTTAGAACCCTTATTACACTCAAACAAATTCCCATATGGGGGGGTGTTATAGGGGTTGCATTAGACTCGCTCGTAGGTGAAGCAGATGTAGACAAACGAAAAGCTAGTATAGATGTGATACGTCAAAGTATTTATTGGGGTGATACAGGACAAACTAGCATCTTGGATGCTTTACTTACTGAATCTGGCGACGATCAGCTGCGCGTAAACACTCTCAAGCAATATATTGGTACTATACCCATAAAAATTAATGATGTACAGACTCGTGTAGATGAAGAATTACTTAGTATTCATGGAACCACCGGTGTCCAACGTAACGAAATCATAGATAATATCCTCGACAATCCGACTATTTGGGGATCGGAACAAATTGATTTGTTAAAACTATTGAAAACTTCACCCTCGACAGACATAGAGGAATTACTCATATTAGGACTTCGTGTTTACCTAGGAGTAGCTAGTTATTACTTAACTGGTCTAGATAGTTTCAAACCTGGGGCAGTGGAACAAATTAGCACTATTAATAAACTCAAAGAATTTCTTGATGGTGCAAAAGTTTATTTTGATGAATTAAAAACAGAGGTGAAAACCAGTTTGGATGATTTCCCAAATGAAACACTCCAACAACGACAGGATCGAGTTACGACGTTACTTACGAAGCCCGTATGGAACAATAAAAATTTTATACTCGTGAATAGTTTAACTTCTCTTCTACCTGGGTCTCCAGGTAGAGATATCACTATCACTGCTTTTAAATCATACGTACAGTTGATATCCCGTGTAATACCGACACTCAAATTTAGACTCAATGTCTTAATCGGCGGTGTGAATGGAATACTTGATTTATTACCAACAGCCATAGCAGCAGACCGTGAACCACTTATACTTGGTCTACTCTCTTTACAGGAGTGGACCGATGTAGAAATTAGTCTCTTGAATTTCTTGCGTACCCCATCTGGGAACGATAGTGCTTACATAAATGCATTCAAAGCATCAGCAGGAACTCAAGGTATTATGTCGGGGTATAGTCAGTTCCAACAGAGTCAGGTTATAGATGGATTATTATCACTGAATATTTGGGGAGTAGACTACTTTACACTGCTTGGTTTGCGAGATATTGTACCAGGTACAGGGAGTGGTGCCACAAGTCACGGTTCTATAATTACTAATCTCGTCAATTACCTGGATACCGTATCTACTACAACTACAAGTGTATTATCTGATCTAACCAGTCTTGAGACTGCTGCAGACGCGAATGCCCACAATACTATTGTTACTAACCTACTACAACAGACTAATCTCAATACCATTTGGGGTGGTTACCACGTGTATTTATTAGATACATTAAAAGATGCAAGTCTCGATGGAACCACTAACGCGACAGAGACAGAAAACATTACCCGAATAAAAAAGTATTTAGATAATGCATTCTTAACAGCTAGTGGAAATAACAATATTCAATTTCTACTAACACAACTCACGATACAGTATCCTCCAGCTATTTTCAATAAATGGGTTCGAGCTAAAAAGAATGTTCCATTGATGTACTCAAAACAAAAATTTATAACACTTGAATGTGATGGTGAAAAAATATTAGACAAAACCACTGGTTCTAATATGTTTTTATCCGCCTCTTTACCAAACTTATACCACAAACGTTCCCCCAATTTTCGTAACATCAACATGTATAGTTTTGCACTACACCCGGATGAATTACGACCCTCCGGTCATTTAAATTTCAGTACAGTGAAAGATGCATACGTGTCTGTGGAACTAGAGTATGATGGAAGGCACGGGACGTTTGATTTTGACGATAATTACATCAGTCTATTTAAGATTGATCCGATTTATTTTCCCAAGCAGTTTATAATCATAGCAAAAAGTTACAATATGATGATAATCAGGAATGGTAGAGCTCATATACAATTTTAGGTGGGTTGTTTGTTAAACAAAGATTTCTTATTATCACTAATATAGTCGATGATGTTATTCTTGATACACCATTTGATGAAATTCAACTGTGCGAGAGTTGTCTGAATTTCATGAGATGTTCCAGGAACTGTATACGCAAACTTTTCTGACCGACAGAATGGGTCGAAAAGTTTTTTACTGTACCCATCAAGACTCGATTTATAAGCACAATGAACTGTGAATAATTTTCCATTATTAGTCTTGAAGGATGTATTATTTTTTTTTGCGTAGTTTGTGATGAACCATTCGAGATTTCGTAATGAAATACCTGTCGATTTATCTAAAACGGTAATTAATTTAGTTCGGTTCTTTTCGTCGTCATAGAAGGTGTTTATTGATGTTAGTAGAATTCCAGATTTACTCATTACCAATCATGGTATTCAAATCTATAAGCTCATTCGAAATTTCACAACCTGGACACCCCTTAACATACATCTGATCGGGTCCATGTATATGACTAGTTGTCCTAGGAATTCTCATTAATTCACCACGTTTTTGATTTTTTGTGTGATGTCTACAATACCCTTCATATATACCCTTAAATTGACATCGGTGACCATCGTTTTTTATTCCCTTACATATCGCTCCGGTAAAAGGCTCGGGTATATCTTTCAAGAGTAACTCAGTAGAAATCCCATGTTTTTTAGAGATGATATTAACATATTCATTCATCATCACGACAAGTCGTTGATTGATTTCTTCCTCGACAATGTCTGTAATCCTGCCATAGAGACTCATTCCTTATTAACCATTTGCTCGTAGTTTTTAAATAAGTCTTGAATAGAATCTTGTTTTTTCACTCTCGATGCTTTAATCCTCTCTCGTAATTCTGAAACTTTCCCAGTGTCCTCGAGACCTATTTTTTTGCACTCTTCTATGAGCTGTTCTTTTTTCATAGTACTCAAAGCTGGTCCTAGTTTTTTCTTTACGGGTCGATGCTGCTCTATGATTTCACCGAATATCTCCTGTTTAGTATTTTCAAAAAGAGGGTCGAGAAGATCACATACGGGATTCAAGAATTTGTTCTCAAAGTAGTATAGATAATCTACGGGTATATCATGCTCCTCTACATATTTGGGATCTTCTGACTTTTCAAAAGCTCTCGCCTTTGGGTTGTCCGTTCTTGTGAGAAGATATGGTACGCGATCCCCAGATTGTGGTTCCGATCCGGGTTTACGCTGTCGCATCTTAACCACGACCTGTACATGTGATTGGTTGATATTCACACTATTTGGGCTTTTGACTGATACCGGCATACCACTTACTTTATAAGTATCGGAAAGTGACTGACTCAATATAAGTTTATCATTTGGAATATCACCGGTGAGTAATTCAATCGCTCTCTCCCTCGCCAGTTCTTTCGGTGGTCCCGGATCATTGGATGTGAGAATTACATCGAGAAGCTCCTTACACACTTCTCTCACGTGGGGTGTATTATCTCGACGAACAACTTGAAGTCCCTTGATATCAATATAATCCATGTTCATATTCCCATCTTTGTTCCGTGTCCATAATTTTGCGGCATACCTCTTCTTTGAGTACAAGAAGTAAGGCCAATATACCTTTTCAAGTTCCAAATTATTTGGTTTTTTGAAGAGGGCACTACACTCTTCCGCAGCCCTCTCACCAATTTCCCAGCTATACTTCACAGCATCCTCACCTGTTCGACCACCCACATCAAACTCAACCATTACTGAATCAGTGTCCCCGTATCTCACTTTCGCCCCTGGGAAATTCGCCTCTACATACACCTTCGTCTCCTCAATCATCTCACGACCACGGCAAGTTGTTGTTGATGCGATTGGTACACATGGTAATATACCCTTCCCAGCCCCCGTGAAACCGTACACCGAGTTCATAGATACCTTGTACGCGAGTTGTTTACCATTGTACACTTCCTTCATAGCACCAGTGGAAGCCGCCATATCCCTCTTGGCTTTTTTTCGAAACTGTTTGAGTTCTAAAAGAATACTGGGTAGAAGACTCGGTACATCTTGGGCAAATTTATACGTTTTTTCGCCAATCTTAAATGTTTCGTACGTCACCCCGGGGATATTCCCATAGCGGCGATCATCCATCACGTATGTAGAATAACATAAATTATGCGCCATCATGATTGACGGGTACAGTGCTTCAAAATCCAACGCAGTGATTGGAGTGTAGTACGCACCTTTCTGTGCATCCAAAACCGTCGCACCCTCATATGGCTCTTCCGGTAGAGATCCATATTTAATTGTCGGAACCATGTACCCCAACTCGCGAGCCTTTTTCGTTAACTGACTGAACACTTTTATCTGCTGACCACGTTCTACTAGAAAGCATAATGGAACCCACGTCGCTTTCGCCATTTCCAAAAGGTTCAATAGAGTACACAGTTTTTTCATGAGTTTATGTGGAAGGAGAGTATCTTTGATACAGTATTCAGCTACTTCACCCAGCTTTTTCGGGTCACCTTCTAGGTAACGTGCAAACATCTCCTTTGGGGACATGTCTATTTTTTGATCTCCAAGGTACAGCTTTGAAACTTCATTGAGTTTGTATGAGTCTAATTTGTACCCTTTCTTCACTTCGTGAAACATATCAAAAATGAACCTTCCAGACATTGGAAGAAGTTTCAATAAATTATCACCTAGTGCACTCGAACTTAATTGTTTCAGTAAAAGTTCACTTGGGGTATCACGCAACTTCCCAAGATTGTAAAAAGATGATGAACATTTAGTCAATAACGCTCGCTTGTAAATGTATTCAAGATCAAACCCAAAAATGTTCCAACCTGTGATGATGTCTACATCTTTCTCACGAATATACTTCTGAAATGCCTCGATCATTTCACGTTCAGTATCGAAACTCATCACATATGGACCTTCCGTTTTTTTATAACATAGACACGTCTGTTCATATGGTTCATCACTACCAAATTTACAAAGAGAAACTGCGATTTGAAAGCACACATCCCCGGGAATGTTAGCATCTGGAAACTTCCCAGTAGAACTATTACATTCAATATCAACTGATGCCACTACAAATGGAGCTATTTCATCACGTTCTACAGGTTTTAGTGTTGACCAGTCGTTACACCAAAGATCAATGTTTACGTCAGCAAGATGAGACCGTGTACATACAGTACCGGTATCAAGCCAGCCAGTGGATTGAATTCCGGTTCGGTGCATCAATCTCAGGACAGGGTCAAGGTTCGATTCATATACATGATATCTTTTGAATGAACCATTGTACATGAATATCGAATTTACCTTTCTCCGGTCCACCAGGGTTTTGAAATTTAGACGCATATAGGTAAATTTTTCATTATTTTGAAATCCCCATACATCCTTCTGTTGTGTAAGACTGTAACTCGTGACATGATCTGGACGAAGTTTTTCGATGTCGTTATACAGAAGCCTCACATCCTGTTGGGATGTACCACGAGGTAATTTTACAAAAAAATAGGGTTCAAAAACTGTCGTCAGACAGACTGATTTACCAGTTTCAGTTTTACCCAAGATACTGATAAGATGTTCATCATCTGTATCTCTCGCTTCCCAAGTCAATGCTTGGAATACCACCATGTGTTTATAATGAGCCAAAATTTTAATATCATTTATTAATAAATGTCTGCCGCTTTAATTGAGCTCGTGTCCATCGGTGCTCAGGATGTGTACATCACAGGTGACCCACAAGTCAGCTTCTTCCGTCAGAACTACAAACGTTACACCAACTTCGCCATGAAACCCGAACGTATGGATTATATCGGTACCTTTGATGCGAACAATGAGGTTACAATTCCCATTCGCTCTAAGGGTGACCTCATGAGCTACATTTGGATCGAGGATACCAATATTTCAAATGTCCAAACTAATACTGATGGTCTATTCTCATCAGATGCGGCGAGTCCTACTGAATTCCAACTCTGGATCGGTGGTCAAAAGGTCACACAACTGGACTCCCTTTACATTCAAGGTGTCCACAACCCTCTCATGCGCGACTCGGCAGCTAAGGCTTCTTTCGCTGTAACCACGAACAACCGGAAACAGAACCACTCTGGTAACTACTATATGATTCCTTTCTTCTTCGGTGAAGACTGGACCAAGTCTCTCCCACTGGTTGCACTGCAGTATCATGATGTCGAAATCCGTGTGAAGTGCCGCGATGGTTATACCGCCGCTTCAACCCCCAAGGTCTATGGTAACTACATCTACCTTGATACAGATGAACGCAAATATTTCACTGATACCGACCATGAACTTCTTATCACACAGACCCAATATCAAATGGCTAACAAGACGGATACCGAAATCGATCTCAGTTACTTTAACCACCCCGTGAAGTCTCTTCACGTTGTATCAGCTAAGGCAACTGGAAGTTCTTGGGCTGATGAATACACTTTCAATACATCATCCCTTTACATTAATGGTACCACCCTTTTTGAAAATACATCCAATGTGTACCATCACGACGTAGTGCCCGAGATGCACTGCACAGATCTCCCCGATAGTACCATCGACGATCTCCCAACCTACTCCTGGCCCTTCTGTTTGACCATGAGCAAAATGCAGCCAACTGGGTCACTAAACTTCTCACGCATAGATAATGCGAAGCTTGTGTTGAACAAGCCTACCGGTGGTAACCATCTTCATAGGGTTTATGCTGTCAACTATAACATTCTTCGTATCAAGAATGGTATGGCTGGTGTCGCATTCGGTAACTAAGTGAAAGACGAAAAAGTAAAAAAATACATAGAATGGTAAAATCTTCCTCACGACCCCGAAAAACGTCCAAGTTTGTAATCGATCTTGGACCAGAGATAGACAAGGTCGTCAAGAAGAAAAATGCGAAAATTAAGAAACAGAAACGTATCATCAAGGCACTAGAGAACGACCCAAAAATTAAAAAACACAAAGTGATCATCAACAGTCTACAAAAACAGCTTTCAGATACAGAGAAGCGTGTAATCAACCTTGAGGATGAACTCAAGCGTTACAAGGTGGGTCGTGTGAGTATCACAAATAAAACAGTAGAGAATGCATTTAAGAATTTACGAAACGGACAGTCACTATTTAGAATGAAAACACAGACGAAGAGGTTAATCGAGATGTCCGGTCGTTGGGAGGAAGCTCGTAAGATTCATACACAGAAAATGTTATGTTAAACCTAAGTACCATTTTCAATTATGGATATACATATGGATACTCCCACCCTTTATTACTGCAAGGCTTGTGAAAGAACCTACGATGGTCACGCACAGTGCTGCTTCGAGATGGATCACGTCGAAGTTAAAATCCCAATAGATACTACACAAGTTTACTTAGAAGACAATAGAGTAAAATACAAGAAACGATAATAAAAATAATCATATACATTTCCAATTCGAATGAACTCGTTTTATATATAGGGTTGAATTTTACGTCCACTAGTTTTTTGTTTAAATAACCATTGAAATGTTTGTGCTCAATGTCATTTATCAGTTTATAGTCATACTTAGCACCTACATCACGGATAGATGAATATCTATAAATACCAACACCACTAAAAGCTGAATCGACTTCAACATAACGACTCATCTTTAAAACAATTGGTATAAGTTTAGTGATGGGTTCCACGGCACCTATATCATAAGGTAAACCAGTCGTAGCCGTTTTCGACATCCCAAATAAAGCATCCACGTCCTTATTTTTCTCCATATGCATGAACATATCCATGAGTCGTTCTTTATCAAATTCTATAAAATCCATATCTAGCATACATATATAATCATATGTAATTCCCGAACTCATCACAGCATCTAAACCCTGCTGTCGAATATAGGCCAGGCGTCTCGTCCGCTTTGAACAGTTGGAATTTTCATTTGTTTCACAAAGTTCTACAGAGTTTTTATTGTCAATATCGAGACAAATTACTCTTTTAAGATTTGCATGTAGCAATATATTTTTAGTATCATCGATGCTGTTGTTTTCGATCGCATAAATATCTTGATCAAACTTTTTTATTTCATCAATATTTTTTTGTAGATAGTCCTGACCATCCTTTACTATAAATATAAAAGCAATCTTCATACTAACTATAAAGATTTTATAACGCGGTTAAGTCGTTCTTTCTCTCGTCTCATAAAAATCGCGAGTTCCATGACCTCCCCCACGAGTTTGACTTTTCCCGCTTGTCGCAACCACACGACATGTTCAACCCTAGTGACATCGACACGCGACATCTTCGTATCTGGTGCTTGACTGTGATGCACCGCTAGGACCATCGCATCCTTCTTTGTCTCTTTGGGGAGTTGGTCACCCTCATGACATACCACAACGTGTGCCCCGGAACACCCCGCTACATGCATCCACCAATAATGTGGACTACTCGAGAGGGTAAGTTCATCATTTTCTTTTGCATTTTGTCCAACTTGGATTTTGATACCATCGAGGGATGTATATTCGAGCATTTTTTTTTATCAATTTAATTCCTTATATGATATCATATGCACGTCGTATTGCAACCCAGTCCATCAATCACTCACAAGTATAGAGTTACCTTACCAAGTAAGAGAGTTGTCGATTTTGGTGAAAAACGTATTGAGCATTACACAGATCATGGTAATGCACGACTCATGCGCGCACATCTTCTTAGGAAGGGGGCAATCATGCCTAAGAAGCTGCGAATAGAAAGGGATCAGTATGAGATACATAGGGGGATGTTGAAAATCAATGAAAGTTCCAAAGAGGACTGGGAAGATTTCTTTAGGGCTGAATACTGGGAGAGGTGGTTATTGTGTTCTTACCCTAATATAGATAAGGCTAAATTGTATATGACTATGGGTCAAGGTATACTTTTCATGCCTCAACCGGAGGATTTCTGGTTTTGTAAATAAAATATTAGAGTATATAAAATGGATTGTGGTGCAGATACAATTGAAATCCAGGAGCCCGATGGAACAATGCGTGGCATCGAAATAATCCCTGAAGGGTGTCAGGCAGTCAGTGAAGATGTTTGTAAATCTGGATACATGGCACCCACTGAAAATATATCATTCCCAGAAGATTCTTTAAAACAATGTTGTAAATGCAAAGAAGGTGAATCATGTCAGTTTTGTAAAAACCCTGATGCGTGCACCGAAGAAGAAAAAGATGAATTTGTTACTTCTGAAAACTGTTTTGGTGCCATATCAACCAAAACCAAAACCAAAACCGAAGAGGAAACCAAAACCAAAACCAAAACCGAGGAGGAATTGAATATAAATTATTACATCGTGATTGGGGTCATTATTTTATTTATCCTCTCCACTATATTATTTACCCGTAGATCCAAATCCTTCTGATCCTCTATCAGTCTCTTCTACTATGTTAATTTCTTCGATCGGGGGCGTATCACATTTCTCAAGAATGAGCTGAGCGATGCGATCACCTTTCTTAACCTCAAAGTCTTTGTCCCCATGATTGAAGAGAACGACTTTGACTTCACCCGTATAGTCTGGATCAATGACACCCGCTCCAATTTGGATACCATGTTTAACGGTGAGACCGGATCGAGGTGCAACTCGTCCATATACCCCTGGTGGTAAAACAATTGCGATCCCCGTGGAGATAAGCCCGCGTTCCGACGAGCGAATAATACAATCCATATTCCCATAGATATCATAACCAGCAGCACAATCGGAGCCGCGAGTAGGAATAATAGAATCATATGATAGTTTCTTTACCCCGAGAGACATCTATCAATCATAGTATTATATTCCTTAAGTGTAAACATTTTTAAATAAGGAACTCATATTTAAAAATGCACTCAAAGGGTTTCGAACCCCTGACCTCAAGCTTACTAAGCTTGCGCTCTACCACTGAGCTATGAGTGCATGTCACCTCCCACGCTGATTAATAGATGCATCAAATCTTTAAGCACTTCGACGGTGGTTCGAATGCTAACTTTTGCTCAAGTTCCAGACGTTGCTTCATCTTCTTGATGTCCGCACCCTGACAGTCATGTTTCGATAAGTCGATACACCTCGGACAAAAACTCCCTTCACAGTATTTACAATCAATCGGAACCCCACATTTCTTCCTACACCGTGGGCACGGCATTTACTATAACTTGTATAAAGATTTTAAGTGTGTTTCGTATAGTATAGCATGTCCCTCACATATGCTCTTTCTAAACCACACCCTACCGAATACATTCGACTCAAAAATACACTAAAGAAGTCCACGCTCGGGTATGGTTCTGCACTGAGTGCCTCATACTTCATCGCACAGGGTGCCGATCAAGGTGTGTCTGCGGTCATCGGGGCTACTGCATCCTATGTGTATGTAAGTCTTCTATGTGATCGAGTAGATACATTTGAAAAGTCGGCATTTCAGAAGGAGTTCTTAGCACCGTTGAGTGCTGCTGCTTTTGAAGTGTCGTGGAATAACGCACCTTTTGCGTTTGACTTTGATTATGGAGTTACATTTATAGGATTTCTCGCCTACAAGTTCGCACTCTCAACAGTCCTCTATGAAACTGTCAGGGAAATGATGATTGGAGATGGCAAAGCCTTCTATGACACTGAAGAGAAGATATATAATGACCTTAGACAACGATGACAATTAAATACGATACGCTGCGACGTTCAACCTGAAAGTTCACGGGCAACCTTAACGACACGGCGAGGTGACATGGTTCCGCATTCAGCGTTCACGAGCCTCATTT
>FUWD013430234.1_pt5 | contig 24723 bp, 21 predicted proteins | sample 1063281 | NCBI WGS metagenome assembly FUWD01 (sample SAMEA79048168, study PRJEB19326) | metagenome | biome: marine | reverse complement strand
CGGCCAACCGCAATTTTGTCGGCGCGGTCCTCGTCGCATTGATCGCACTAGCCCTTGACTTCCTTGGCGGACTTGCCCAGCGCTACCTCAAACCCAAGGGACTTGTCTAAGAGTAGGCTTCCGCTCGTGTTTGACACGATCGCTGGAGTACCGGCCCACGTACTGATAGTTCATGTGGCCGTAGTTCTCATTCCCCTATCGGCGATCGGCGCAACCCTCATCGCAGCGCGACCAAAAGCGTTACGGTTATTTGGAGCTGCGACAGTGATCGGGGCAACGGTCGGGGTGATCGCGAGCGTGATTGCAGAGCTTTCTGGCAATCAACTTGCGGAGCGAGTTGGTTGGCCCCAAGAACATGCCAATTACGGCGACTTGTTCCCGTTGGCGGCGATAGCTTTCCTGGTGATACTGGTCGTGTTTCGGGTGTTTGCCCGCGGAGTTCCACTCAATCGGAATAGACCACTCTGGCTTAAAGTATTCGGCGCAGTATTGATCCTGGCGGCGATCGGGATCACCTACTTCACGGTTCTTACCGGGTATTCAGGTTCAAAGGCCACTTGGTCAGAAATAATTGAGATCTCTCAGCCGGGGACCTTCGCTCCGTCTGACTAACCTTGAATGCTGTGAGACATAGCCCAACACACGAGTCGAATTGCAGACTCCGAAAAAAGCCCGATCGAGCCATAACAGCAAAAACATTAAAGGTTTATTTTTTATGACCGGGTTGCATATGACAGGAAGCGGAGGAAATAAAACTTAGCTCTCAACAAGCTGATCAAGAGCTAGATTGCGTCAAGTCTCGCCGAATACCGGACGTCACCCAATGTGTTGTCCATGCGGGTGCACCCACTTCGAATTTGAATTGATTAATTGGATCACCGTCGTCGGGAACCCAAGAGATAACCGTCTGGCCCGCGCTGAGGTTCATGCGCAGCGCGTGTGACCAAGCGGCCAGTCGCAAAAGTGATTTCCGGTGAGGCTCGTCAGTGAATAAACCTGAGTCATGTAAAACACTCGTGATCGTGATCGTTCGTTCATTTAGTCGGTGAACGGGTATCCAGCCGCGAAGATCGCCACGATAAAAAAGTTGATACGAAGATCCTGGTTCCAATTGAGGGTCAGCGAGCATCACGCTTCCCCATCCATGGCTCAAGGCCTGGCCTCCCGTCCATCCCTCAAGTAGCGGAGTGAGTGCTTCCGTGGACACCTGATGGATTGAAATCAGCTCAGTTGGATTGACCCCCGACGGGCTCATCGGCGCTATTGAACCCAATGCAGCGAGCAACTCAATGCGCGCTGCATCACGATTCAGATCGGGATCGAGGCAGCGGATTGTGAGCGCTTGACCATTTTCTGAAGGCCTAACGGTCAGACTTGCAATGACCCACTTTCTGTATGAGGTAATTAAACAGTCGCACGTAAAGCATCAGGGAATTACCGTGCTACCTCCGTGGTTGAGTCAGAGGGTGCCCCCAAGATACGACTACTTACATCGATGAGGAGATGCACGTGTCAGCTGAGAATCAGAATGCATTAGTGCTCGTGAAACAACTGTGTGCTCGAGCCAGCCAAGACGAGGAACTCAAGAGCCGGCTTTTCGCGGATCCGCGCGCAATACTGGAGGCCGAAACGGGCATCACATTTCCAGTCGGCTGGCAGGTTGTCGCAGCTGTTCAGGTGGACGGCAGAGTCACTGTCGATTTAGCAAACGAGGAAATTCCCAACGATTACTTAGAATTAGTCTCAGGTGGAGTGCCACCAGACTCGACAAATCCCGGTAATAGTTCCTGTTGGTAAATCGCGGAATACTGCTGCGGTGGGTTTCTACATCATGGCATTCTTTTAAATTCAGTACATGTGAGACTTGGTGTGTTATTTTGAGGAATGAAATCCTATAAAGTAACGCTGGCATTGTGTGCCACATTCCCGCTTATTATGTTTGCTCCTTCTGTTCAAGCTGCGACCCCTATGACCAGTGTCACTCTCAATTTTGTAGGTGTGAATTGCGAAGGCTGCACCGTGGCCACTGAAGATGGAGATTCGGTCACAATTAAAAATGACATGGCCATTTTTAATATTGCAACCGCCGACACGGCAGGTACATACTTCTCCATCGACAACCCAAAATTTGGTTTTATTGACGCGGCGACCATTATCGTCATGCAATATCGCGGCGCGCAAGAAGGCGACGTTGTGACGCGCAAGAAGGCCAAAGCCAATAAGCGTGCAAGTGCGTGTTGGTCGGGTACGGATCAAAGTGCGGTGGCTCTCAAGATTCGGTTGAGCACTGTCAAAGACAAGGACATGTCAGGAAAGTCCACCAAATCGCTTCTTTCCTGGGCTCAACCAACTCTTGCCGCCAGTGCCGGTTTCATGAAGACATCTAAAGGTCGCATCATGATCAACGGAGATATCAACTGCTTCTAACTTGTCGACCAAAGGTCTCGACTCACTCCGGAGCTCAAGATCGGCCTGCAATTCTGGAGATAAGACTTAACACCAGAAAGGTGTGCCATAATCTTTTCATGGAAAATCTGACGTGCCCGTTCTGCAATGCCGTCTACGAAGAAGAACGTGCACTCCTAGATCACTTCTGTCCTGAGAGAACAAAGGAGAATTCCTAGGTCATCTGAGAGGATCACTTCAGCTGAGTCCCCGTCATTTTGAGATTCATGTATTCGGAGTTACCGAGTATTGAGGAGCGGACAAATGACCGCACCTAAGATAAAGCCCTACGGAGTTCAGTGGTGTCCTGACTGTCGGCTCAGCAAAGCTTTCTTGCACGATTAAAGAATTGAATTTGAGTACATAGATCTTGAACTTCAACCTGCTGAGCTGAATACATTGCTCGACTTAAATGATTGCAAGCAAATTATTCCCACCATAGTTTTTCCGGACGGAAGCCATCTGGCAGAACCAGACAACGAGGAGTTAGCGCAGAAACTGGGTCTCACTCGTGAGGCGGCAAAGAGCACTTACGACGTCGTGGTAATTGGTGGTGGACCTACCGGGCTAACTACTGTGATCTACGCCGCTCGCGAAGACCTGTCAACTTTAGTGATCGAGAAATCGGCATTCGACGGGCAAGCGGGGATCACCGAGCGGCTCGACAATTACCCCGGCTTCCCTGACGGCATCGAAGGAGCAGGTATTCACTTCTGTGCCACGTGCGACGGTCCCTTTTATAAAGATGCAGAGGAATTGGTAGTGCTCGGTGTAGGCAACTCCGGCCTCGAGGAAGGACTTTTTCTTACGAAATTCGCAGAGCACGTGACTGTTCTTGAGCAAAGTGACAAGGCTGCCGGATCAAAAATGCTGCTTAACAAGGTCTCCGCTCATCCGGACATGGAATTACGCCTGAGTTCAACGGTCACCTCATTCAATGCCAATTCGAATGGGCGGCTGGAATCACTCACGGTCACGGGATCCGATGCCGAAACTTATCAACATCTCGCGGCTGCCGTTTTTGTTTTTATTGGACTTGACCCCAATAGGGGCTGGCTTAATGGGTTGGTTGACCTCGATGAGCGAGGCTTTGTCACCACCGATCGCATGATGGAGAAATCCGTCCCTTGAATCTTTGCTTCGGGAGATGTACGAGCAGGGTCCACCAAGCAACTGGTCTCGGCTGTGGGCGAGGGTGCCGCCGTGAGCTTGCAGATTCGTCATCACCTGGAGTCAGATTAACGCAAATGATCTATTTTTTACTTTGCATGAGCTGGGTGTGAATTTCCACGCCCCTTGAAGCAATCACTCGAATTAAAAACTTCACTTACATGGGAAAAATATTTGCCGTCACGAGCTGCAGTGGCGATTAGGGTGATCCTGGAATTAATGATTGGCATAGTTTTCGAGTCCAAGCTTTCCGTGGCGCCAGTCTCGTGTAAATTTTTGAATAGTCTCTCCGCGCCAAGTCGCATTCGACTCAGTCTTTTTGTTACTTGCGCCGTCCCATTCTTCATCTCTGCAGATGTCTCGATTATCAACCTTGCCTTACCGTCGATTGCCTCTGATTTCCAAGCCTCCATTTCTGATCTGCAATGGGTCATCGTTTCTTACAACATTGCCATCGCGGGCCTGTTGCTTCTTGGTGCGGGTCTGAGTTCGACTCTTCCTCTTCTTATTGGCTCACGCGTGCTGATGGGAATCGGCGGTGCTTTAATTCTCGCCCCAGCACTGTCACTGCTTGCCGTGATTTTTCCTCCCGAGAAGCGCGCAAAAGCGATTGCAACTTGGGCTGCTGCGGGTGGCATGGGCTTGGTACTGGGTCCGGTTTTTGCCGGGGTGATCCTTTCGTTCGCATCCTTTCATTGGCTCTTTCTTGTAAATGTTCCCTTCATGTTCATTCTGCTAATTATTGGGCTAAAAGTGTTGCCCCCAGGGGCGTCCGGCAATGCCATTTCCCTTGATCTCGTGGGTGTGTTTCTTTCAGTCCTCGGTGTCACGCTATTCCTCGGGGGATTAATTGAAGCCCCTCGCGCCGGATGGACGAGCCCACTTATTCTGGGTTTACTCATTGGCGGAATTCTTGTGATCAGCGGGTTTGTCATATGGGAACTGCACCACAAAAACGCCATGATCGAGATACGGATTCTGCGCAGGCGTACAGTCATCGCAGGATCTGTGACACTCTTCGTTTGCTACGTATCTTTTGCCGGGAGTCTTTTCCTCGATACCCAGCAACTTCAGGTCGTCATTGGTGCGTCCACTATCGTCACGGGGCTTTGTGTAGTTCCGGCTGCACTCGTGTTTTGGATACTTTCCACCCGTTCTGGGAGGACCCCATTTCTCGGTCCAGGTTATTTGAGAGTTTTTGAATTGTGAATGCACGTGCATTTGGCAGCATACTCGTTGGGCGTGAGGTATCCCAGTTTTGAGTGCCGGTGGTACTGGTTGTAGTCCTCCTTCCAGTCGGTGATGATCGTGCGAGCTTCATAAATGTGGTCGAAGGAGTTCATGTTCAAGCATTCATCACGCACGCGACTGTTGAAGGATTCAACGTAGCCGTTGCGCCAGGGTTGACCGGGTGGAATGTAGTGAATACCGAGTTTTTCCTCCGCGAATTCACCCAGAATGATGGAGATGAATTCGGGTCCGTTATCGCAGCGCAAGACTTTGGGAAGGCCCCGCTCGGCAATGATTTTCTTTAAATAGTCAATAACTTTCTCGGCCGTAATTGAACGGTCGGTAATGTCGAGTAGTGATTCGCGGGTGTGTTCATCGACCATGGATGCGAGCTTTACTGGTGTCCCGCACCTCAATGAGTCGAACTGGAAATCAATCGCCCACACGACGTTCGGGGCGTCAGCAGTAGTGATTGGGCACGTACTCGCTCCGGCGCGTTTACGTCTGGGTTTACGTGCGACCCGTAGGCCTTCTTCGCGCCAAATACGTTGCACTTTCTTACGATTCACGACGTGCCCGTCAGCACGCAGGTCAGCCCAGGCGCGCCGATAGCCTTTACGGGAATTGTTCTTCTTTCCCGCCCACGCGCATAAATGGGTGCGTAACCACTTATCCGGATCTAGCGGTGTTTCACATTTAAGCGGCCTGCGGTTCGTTGATCTGTGAAGCCCAACAGCATTGCACGTGAACCGTTCTGATGCCCCAAACGTGTCTTGGAGCAACAGAACAGCACGCCGTTTCGCTGTCGGGCTCAGAATTTTCCCTTAGCGATCTCCTTAAGCATCAACTTCTCTAACTCAGAGTCCGCGACAAGGCGTTTAAGCTTCGCGTTCTCCAATCGAAGTTCCTTGAGTTCTTTCGCGTCATCAACGCTCATACCGTCATAGCGTTGCCGCCACTTGTAATACGTGGCGGTGCTGACACCGAGTTCACGGCACGCCAATTCCACCGTGACGCCTTGACCCAGGAGCTCATCAAAGCGCTGCAACAACCGGACAATGTCTTCCGGTGAATGATTCTTTCTTCCAGCCATTTCCAACCGAGCCTTTCCACCCACACTGGGTGAACTAAGACTCTCAAATCGCTTGGACCCGCCACAAGGGGTCATGCCAGTTCCTCTAAAGTCACGCAGCATTTTGGCCATGCCAGGACGATGCTGACGGGAATTGCCCTTGCAAGTGCGGCCTTTGCACTTGCGGCTGCAACCACTCCGCTGAAATCTGCATGGATGGTAATTTTGTATCTTTGTGTTGCTGGCATTGGTTGGGCGCTTATTATTCCCGTTGCAACGACGATAATTGTTCATTTTCTTCCGTCAAAGTGGGTGAGCAGTGGCTCGGGCACAAGCATGCTTGCTCGGTTCCTTGGGGCGTCATTCGGAATTGCAATTTTGGGCAGCGTAATTGCTTCGGTTACCGGACCCGGGCAAGCGCACACAGATTTAGCGCTTTTAAATGATGGCTTGAGGTGGGCTTATTTCGCTGGGGCAATAGTTGCGCTAATCGGGCTCTTGACCGCACGGCCCTTGCTGCGTGGATGGTCGCCTCCGGATGTGAGTTCCGGGAACGATGCTGAGCCGTACTGGTGAGGGGTCGCCCTCACGGATTCACTATTAACAAGGAAGACCTTTGACCCCAATTAACCCTGCCAGCTTATTCAGATCAGTGGGGCACTTCGTGGAGCCGGTGAAGTCAATGTTAAGGCCCCATTTAAATTCTTTCCAAGTAGATTGACCTAATCGTGTATTTCGCATGTCGCTCAACTTAAGTACATCCAGGCCCGTAAAGTTTGCTTGCGTAAAGTTAGATGAGGAGAAATCAACTCGATCCCACGCGGTGTCGTTCCACTTCGTTTTGTAAAAGTCAGTGTTCGTTGCTCTGACTGACATAAAAAAGGATCCTCTGAAATCCGCCTCACGAAAACTGCGAGCTCCAAACTTCAATCCAGAAAAACCGATTAAATCAAGATTTCTCATTCCCGCTGATTTGAGATATGCATTCGTCAAGTTTGTCCCATTGAGAATTGCGCCGTTCAACTGTGCACTCAGCATGTATGCGCCGGTGAAGTTCATGTCCGTGAGATCTGCACCGGAGAAGTCAACTGCCTTTAGGTTTTGTTTACTACAATCTGAGCCCGGTCGAATGAAACAGTTCTTGAAAACTGGGACTGCGTAGTCAAATTCTTGAGAAAGGGGAGGAGCGGCCATCGGTGGCCTCTGTCCAGCTCTGAAGCTGTTCCAAGTGTCGTTCAATCCCGGATTTTCGGGGTTCCACTGGACGCCCAGTAATGAATACGGCGTCGCTGTGTACTGGTACCAGAAGGTTGAATCAATACCCAGATTTTTTGAATCCTGGTACGTCAGTTTCATGAGTTCAGCTGATTCCTCCGCACTCCAGCTTGTGCCCGGGACGATTCCGGGGCCAGCGAGCCCGTAGTTAACCTCTGTGTCATAAATATCAATTTTTAGAGATGGTGAATGTGAACCTACTGCATCTACGAGTGCGTTCTGCCAAGACAAAATGTCGTCAACTCGCACATTCGCGGCTTCTCGCGGATCTTGAGTTCCATTGTCAAAGTCTTTTCCAGCAGCGCCATTTGGATAACTGTGAATTGTCCATGCGTCGAACGGACCTTTTGTTCCGGGTGTTATCTCCCCGGCAAATTCAGTGATGAATCGATTTGCTGAACCACGAAGACGCGTAGTTGTTGATGGTGCTGCAACGATGGCGGCTGGACTCACGGCTTTGATAATCGAGCTGGCTGATTTGGCCATTGAGTAAAGCTCCTGGGGCGTGCCTTGCCAAAAAGTTCTCAGATTGGCTTCATTCCATAACTCGTAACCGGCGATTCGGTTGCCATACCGGTTCGCAACTGCAGAAACATAGTTATTCCAATGTTCAATGCTCGTGGGTGGACTGGCGGTTCCCACACCCCACCGCGGATCACCCGCGGATGGATCTTGAGCCGCCCATTGTGGTGTCAAACCCAAGACTAAGAACGGCCTTCCGCCCCAGGATTCAATCAAGAGAACGCGCCTGTCAAGCACCGACCATTCAAAGAGGCCTGGGCTCGGGTTGACGTCCTTCCAAGCAACAGCCATGTCCCAGAGGCGGTAGAGAGGAGCAGCGGGGGGTGTAAGGTCTTCCAGCCCTGCATCCCAACCGACCTGCGGCGCAACGGAGAGGGAAAACTCGTTGGGTGAAGGAGTTAATGCCTGCAACTTTTGCAGTCCTGCACGCTTCTCCGAGTAGGGACCCTCGGGAGTCGCTTGTGCTGGTGAAGCAAAGGGAACGGTCAAGAGCGTCACAGGTAAAGCCGTCGCAGCGGTCAGAATAGCCAGGCGCTTGAGGAAGGAGTTCATAAATTCACTCTATCTATGTTCATAACCCTTAGATACACCAATGGACTCAAATGGTTGCCTTCCAGTCTGCCGAAGATTTAGCCCCACTCAGCGTTGGTTAGGGTACCCTTATTCACGGATAGGGTTAAGCGATCCAGTCGGTAATCCTGGGTGACGACCATTGCCTCGCCGTCTACCAATCCCACGCGCCACATATACCCGGCTTTCTCAATCCGTTTCTTTGCTTGTTCTAACGGCAGTTCGGCTTTGAGAAGCTCGGATCGAAAGTTTTTGCGAGCTTTCGCCGCGGACACCTCACATGCGACTCGGTTGCCATTCTTATCGAGTTCCTTATTTGCTAGATAAGCAGACGTGTTGATCGTGGACGGTCCGTAGCCTTGAGCTAACGCCGCATTTCGCGAAACCTGATTTTTCGACACTCCACGAGGAAACACTTTGCGTAGTTTCTTGCATGAGGTGTACCGCGTGGAATTAGTTGGCGCTTGAGAAGCAGAAGACTCAACAGTGGGGTGGGCGAAATTGACAGAAGCGAAACTGGGAACCGAGGTAGAAAGGAACACGGCAAGGGTAATTGCAATTGAGAAAGTACTTCTCCTAATCATTTGATCAGCATATGTCCGCCGTGCGCTCTTAGGTCTACTGCGACTCCACGATGCATGAACGTGTGTCACGTGAACAACTCAAATTTGTGATGCATTGATGTCCCTTGATGGATGACGTACTTGCGGAAAATGGGGACTGACATGTCAGCCGGTTGGGAAATTTTCTAAGGGCTCGGCGGACTCTACCGGCTCCGCTGGATCGACTGGTTCTTCCTGCTCGTCTTGCTCTGCTTGCTCTGCCGCCGGCTTTTTCGTCGGTTTACTTGTGGGTTGACTCGTCGGCTTACTCGTCGGTACGTTCGCGTCAGGTTGAATAGTGTTACCTGGTTCTTGGTTAGAAGGCTGGCTTTGATCAGGCGTCGACCCTTTCTCTAGGTAGGTACCCAAGCCACTAGTGGATAAAAACTTTTTAAGCGTCGATGACTTGAGGCTTGATTTCAGAATCTTGAAGGACTGACTGAGGTCCGTTGCATCAACGTCAATCTGGTCAGCGGAACCGGGCGTGAGTGAAGTTGGAATTGAAAACTCCACGGTACCTGAGTCACCTTTTGGATCTGCCAAAGTAATTAGTGATGTACCGTTTTGGCTCACTGGCTTTGCCGTGACCGTGACATTCGCACCCACGAAAAATCTGATAGTTACAAGTCCGTTGCTCACGGTGAAATGGGTTGCGGCACCACCAAGGCTCTGCAGAGAAACACCCTGCTCGGCACTTGCGCCGATCTGCAAAGAACCTCCCTGATTACCATCAAGTTCGGCTAGGAGCCTGGGAACACCGGGAACATCCAGCGAAGCCACCACCGACTCTCCCGAACTCGTTGTCCCCGGTTGATGGCCGATACCAAATTCAACTCGATCAACTTCACCCACATTCCATTGGGCAGTGAACCCACTTGCGGCCGGATCGCCGACTCGCAGTGGCGTATAGATCACCGGCGCATTGCTGTCGGACATAAGCTGCCGTGTCGTAGTTGATTTTCCCTCTAACGCCACAGAAACAAGCATTTTGCTTGTGCGTTGGGAAGAGGTGACAAGCACATGCGCTTGCTTTACCCCTTTTGTTGCGCCATCAGAATTGAAGTGGGTGGAGAAAGGGGGCGCTTGGGGCAGAGACCGAACTTCAAGGGGCGTAATGTCCAAAGTTCCGGCGCCTCCACCGATAGCGTCTCCGATCGAGGTTCCTGAGCTATCGACCGGCTGGTACGACCAAGTGTTGTCGACATTTGACAAATTCAGTGTTTGCTGGACACCGGGCACATTGTTGTCGTACAGACTTATTTCCCATCCAGACTGCACTGCAACTATTGAGGTCGGTGTGACCGTATGCCCCGCCCCGGTTTCGTCGTAGAGTCCCATTGTGTAGACGGTGCCTTGCGTTAGGGCAGATCGCAGTATCTCTGCGATGGCCCCTGGACCCGACCTACGTGACTCAGCAGCAGCTTCCAATGCGGTGGGAAGTAATTGAGTTGCCCAAAGTTCCTCGATACTGCGCTGCAAATCCTCGTTATTTTCATTCAGAGCGAACGTGAAAGGCGCTGATTCATTGAAGTTCTTAATTAATGCGATGTTTTGGAAAAACTGTTGCGACAAGATTGCCATTCCTTCACAGCGACCTGAAGTGAGAGCCAAATTTACTTGGTCGAGCCATTGAGCGGCGCTGGGTAGTAACTGGCAATCGCTGACGTTGCTATCAATGCATACACTTTGAGATCCAAATAGTGTGATCAGACTTTCTTTTTTCAGCGATCCAGTTTTTTTCCAGTTCGCGAAAGCAAAGCCATTAGGGTCGCTAAAAAATCCAGTGTTCACCTCAATTCCAGAGGCTTGCGGTGATGTTTTTGAGGCTGAAGCTGCGGCGGAGGCAAGAGTCGACGCAGTTTCCTGACTCCCGGCACATGAGGTGATTCCTAACACGAGCGCACCAATAGCGACAAACCGAACCGAGCGCCAACTGTTTCCGTTTGACATTAGCGCACGTCCTCTAACGACCTGATTATTTTAATACCGCCAATATCCGTTTGCATTTCAGCAACGTTCACTCCAAGGCTGTCCACCCACCAAAGGTATGCGCTGTCTACATTTATGGCTTCAAAATCAGCTAACTGATTAAAAATGAGTTTAATAGAAGCTGCGACAGACCTGCCTGAGACGCCATCAACCCCAGTACTGGCTGGAATCGTTGCTACGACGCATCCGCCTGTGGCCGAGCAGGAAGCTCGAGCTTGAGCCTCCGCTGTTCCATTCGGTGTTTCTAGCACGAAGACAACCGAGTAGCCAGTCGACGTTGCAGCGGAGTCGGGTATCCAAATCCGACTCACTTGATTCTGGGTTTCTTCCGAGTCTGCGGCGGGTATTTTTAGTGTTAAAAGTCTGTCCGGAAGCTCACCAACTTGAGTACCATCAAGGCCATCCGTTCCGGCGTCTCCGCGTAGGCCGGGAACTACTTCGTCCGATTGTCCGGTCGCCACGTCCATATTGTCTGGCGTACCCGCTTCCCCAAGCGTTTGAACAACAAGCCCACCGACTCCAACGACCAGCAAGGATGAAGCGGCGAGCGCCATTACCTTCCACAGACGCGGTGCTCGTGCTTTCTCCTGCCTCCGTTCGGTGAAGGACGGTATGTCATCACCCGGGCTAACTTTCGCTGAGCCGAGTTGCTCCAGAACCAACTGGACAAGACCTTCAGGAGGCTCAATTACCTCGTCGGAGTCAGGTTCAAGAAACGCACTGTAATCCGCGAGAAGCCACTGCGAGAATTCCTCGTCGCTAGCAGTTCCGGGTTCAACCGACTTGTCGCGATCTGCGTTAAATGGATCACTCATCTTTTGTCCCCTCTTGAAAAGATTCTAATTTGCCGGCTGCGATAGTCGGCCGTAGGTGCTTGAGGTCTTCAGCGAGGGCTCGCCGCCCCCTCGACAGGCGCGACTTAATTGTTCCTTCAGCGCAACCTAAAATCTGAGCAGCATCTACCTGCGTGTACCCGTACATATCGACCAAAAGAATCGTTTGCTGCTGTTCATGTGACAAAAGTGCCAGCGAACGGGAGACATCTAAATGAGCGTCACTTGGATGGACAAGGTCAACTCTTGGTGCAGTACTCGACTGCACGTCGATGTCCTCTATGTCGGCAAGCACGGTGGTGAGGTTTTTCTGGCGCTTCTTGACGCAGGCTAGCGCAGCGTTTACCGCAATTCGGTGTATCCACGTGCTGACAGCCGAATCGCCTCTGAACTTCTTTGCGGCCCGATGAGCCGAAAAATACGTCTCCTGGAAGGCGTCGGCTGCGTCTTCTTCATTTCTGGTGATTTTTAGTATGACTGCCCAAGTTGCCCCAGATGTACGTCGGACGATTTCGGGAAAGGCTGTGTCATCCCCTGACACATGATCGTGCAAGAGTTGCAGGTCCGTCTTATCGTCTGCAAACATGTTAAAGACAGCGTAACTAATCGAGCGTCTTTGCCCGGCATCCCGTGCCCAAGCCGCATCCTGAAAACTGTGCCTGCTTGTATGGCGCCGGAGCCTTTTTTGGCATGCGGATTCGTTACCCTGTCGAGGTCTACAAGGACGCGGGTGAGCATGTGGGCACTGTCGGTTAGGGAGTCGGAGAGAGACAAGTCTTAATTCCGCGCCGATAAATGACGCTCGCATCAGGCCCGACTTGAGCGAAGTGTCTGAGTTATTTCTTTCTTGGTAATGGGAAAGGTTTTGCTCACCACGGTGGACGAATCTTCGAGCTCAAAGACGATCCTGTAGTAACCGGGCTTGACCTTGACTTCGGTAAAGGCTGCCATGTCCTGACCGTTTAATTGAGCGGAGTCGATCGGCCGGTAAAGAATTTTACTCTTCCGAGGCTTGCCCTTCTTAGTAATTCCAGTTTTGCCCTTGCCCTTGATCTTGACCTTGGTCCTTTTCAGAAGAGAGACGCTCACTACCGCGCTGCTCGTGTTGGCGAAATGAAGTTGTTCTAGGTCGATTTTTAGTGTTACTGTTTTTCCTGAGCCGCTCAGCTGCAACGCGTCGCGCGGAATCGGGAATTTCGTCATTACCCGTGTCGCGACTTGGTTTGTCGTCGATGGGACAAGAGGTGTTTGCGCACCGGGTACAGATGAAGGACCGTCCACGTATGTGTAACCACCCCACATCGATGCTCGTCCAACTAAAGGAGCCAAGATGACATGAACGTCCACTGGTCCAGAAGTTGCGGAAGGGGGGACGACAGCATCGATATGCCCGCCGTGGCGCACGGTAAATGAGGGCGATGCGGTGTCTCCAAACATGACGGCGCGTGCTGTAGCAAAGCCCCAACCAGCGAGTGAGATTGTCTCCCCGCCTGCGAGTGAACCACTGCTACTACTTAACTGAGTGATTTCGTGAAGACCACCGCCACCGGATGAGCCACCGTCACCGGATGAGCCACCGCCACCGCCACCGCCACCGCCAGGAGCGGGCGCAGGTGCAGGTTGTGCGAAGCCACCACAGGGTGAGGGCTGCGCAGGGGTGTCGGTTAAAGCGCCGATGTAAAGAAGGTTGCCCGTGGTCGAGGCGCCCGGATCACAAATCACCGATCTGGTGGACAGTGCATTCAGGCCGCTTGAAACTTGCGAAGGGGAGGCTGATGCGTTGGCGCCAAGGTAGACCGCGGCAGCTCCGGCAACGTGCGGGGACGCCATAGACGTTCCCGAGAATGTTGCAGAACACGTGTCACACAAGTTGGATGCTGATTCGATCGAGGATCCGGGAGCGAAGACATCCACGCCCGAGCCGTAGTTGGAGAAGCTGCTGCGATAGTCCGAACTGGTCGCCGAAGCGACGGTTATGGCGCTGGAAACTCGCGCCGGTGAGTAGTACTGGGCGTCATCGTTGCTGTTGCCAGCCGCGACAACAACAGAGATGCCAGTTGCGACCAGATTAGTAACAGCAGTATCGATCGCAGTACTTGCTCCGCCACCAAGGCTCATGTTGACTACAGCCGGTCGAGTTGGGAAATTTAGCGAATGATTGGCCCTCACCCAGTCCATGCCGGCAACAACATCAGAAGTTGATCCTGAACCCCAGCAATTAAGGACTCGAACACCAACAACCGTTGCTTCTTTTGCCACACCGAACTTTGTTCCCACCGCTGTACCTGCAACGTGCGTTCCGTGACCCTGACAGTCATCGGGGTTGTAGTCGTCATCCACCGCGTCATAGCCGGTCGCGACCCGACCAGCGAAGTCCTCGTGGGTGGCGCGTATCCCGGTATCTATGACGTAGACGATAACTCCGCAACCTGCACCGCCTCCTGTAAATGTTGTGCTCAATGGAAGGGTTCTTTGGTCCACGCGGTCAAGGCCCCATGGAGCGTTGGCCTGTTCGGTTTCAGAATAAATGCTTACCCGAGCGTCAGCTTCAACCGAAAGCACCCCGGGGTCATTCGCTAAATTTCTTGCATCTTTTGACGTCAGTTCTACCGTGATCGCATTCACTGCATCACTCATTACGTCTTCGACATCACCGCCAATGTTTACGGCTTTTTCTTGGACGCGTTGTAGTACCTGGACGTTCTTGACCGTGACAATGAATGTGCTACTGGCTCCTTCGGAGGGTGAGTTTTTTATTGGCTTGGCGTCGACGATCTCTTGCTCCTCGTCGGAGACAATGACGCGTTTGAGAGTTCCGAAGGAATCTGAACATGTCGGTGGGGCGGGGACCGTGTAAGTGAAGACGTTCGCTAATGCGACGTTTCCCCCGGGAGTGGTGACTGACAGGCTCACGACGCCGGCCGAGGCTGCCGGGGTAAGAGCTGTTATGGACGATTCTGAATTAACGGTAAAGGATCTAGCTGCCTCCCCTCCGAAAGTGACAGCCGTTGCTCCCCACAGATTTGATCCAGTTATTTGGACAACAGTGTTTCCATTGGTAGGCCCAGTAACCGGACTGATTTCGATGAGTGCGGGAGCTTCGCCGTAAGTGAAGAAGTTTTGTCTGGTGGTCGTACCTGAAGCATTCGTTACAGCAAGGTCAACCATTCCGGCTGAATGGGCCGGAATCGTGACGCTCATCTGGGTGTCGCTGGCAACGGAGACACCAACAGCATTCACGCCACCGAAGGTGACGGAGGATGCCCCTGAAACCGTAGAGAAATTTCTGCCTGTAATTACGATAGAAACAGCGCCAGAAGTAGGGCCTGAAGTGGGTGAGAGACTTGTTATAACAGGGCGCTGTTGGCTGTAGACGTACGCGTTTGTTTTTGTTCCGGTCCCAGCAGGTGTCGTCACAGATACGTTTACGGCCTGGTCCGCTTCATCGTTGGCAATTTCATATAAGTATCTGCCGGGGACAGCCGGCGAGACTCCGATTGAACTGGCTATCAATGCTTGGGCTCCTCCATCAATCCACTTGGTTGGATCCTCAGCTGCAGTAGCGATGATCCGTGAGTTGGTTCTCATATCTGGATCCGCGTACCCAATGACGAATTTGCCGTTGCCGGAAGAGGTCGGAGTTCCGATTGTGTTGTAGTTGAAGACAACGTCAACGTCACTACTCCCGCGCCCGGCTTGGGATGACCGGTCCACTATGAGTAGTTGAAATGAAAATTTTGGACCCGAGTTGGGGTATTCGCCAGCGTTCATCCAAGTGACGCAGTAGGCAGGTGCGCCATCCCAAGTGACGGGTCCGTGCGTTGTAGGGCTCGTCAAAGCGTTCCTGTTATCAATATCGGTGAAGAGCGGCAAGAATTACGGGCCGTGTTGTTGAGCCGAGATTTACTCCTCGGTAGTCGGTGAAACCCCCGCTGTTGTTATCGAACGCGACGCCCCCATTGTTGTTCACATAGATGCTGTTGTACAAAGTCCCAAACCAGTTAGCGCTGAAACCCAACGTGGCACGGTGGTTACTCCCCGAGTCATCTATGGCGCCGAGCGAGTAAGTCGAACATCCGGCGTCATCAATAATTGCGTTGGACTGGATTCTAGGTAATTGTTCGCTGCCTTGAGTTTGAGATTCGGGTCCTAGTTGTCTCAATTTTTCTTGCGCCGCGGCAACCGGGTCGATCTCGCTTTGCGTTGCTGTTGAAGTTTCGAAGGGCACAGCCGCACTAGAACTAAGGGTGGGAGTCGTAACAGTGATCTGCGAATCGGATACGACAGTGAGGCTGCTAGCGCTATTGCCCCCAATCATTACAGCTGTCGCGCCCGTGAAATTATTTCCTGTAATGGTTACGGATTGTCCGCCGGAGGAGGGCCCCTCACTAGGGGAGACCGTTGAAATCTGTGGCCGGGTCCCTCCTGATGCACTTCCCACGTACAAGAGCAGATTGGGCGATGCCGTGCCAGAGTCGCCAATCAAGCCAGTGGTGGAGGAGTCCGCTAACGCTGTAACGACGGTGGCTGGGCTCGCACTCGGGTTGCTGGAGAGAAAAACGGCGGCTGCTCCCGCGACATGTGGGGATGCCATCGAGGTTCCCGACAGGGTGGTTGAGCAGGTGTCACACGACATTGAGGCCGACAGAATGTCGGATCCCGGAGCGAAGAGATCAAGACGCGATCCATAATTCGAGAAGTAACTTCTGTTGTCAGCGGATGTAGTAGCGCCAACAGTCACCGCGTCCACGACGCGAGCGGGCGAATAGTTTTCAGCCCTGTCGCTCGAGTTTCCTGCCGCCACGACCATCGTGACTCCGGCGTCGATCAGTGCTTGTACGGCGGCATCCAGTGCTGAACTGACGCTCCCACCAAGACTCATATTGGCGACTGCTGGTTGACCCGGGTGGTTCGTGTTGTGATTGGCTCGAATCCAATCCAATCCAGCTACTACACCCGAAGTGGATCCTGATCCTGAACAGGACAAGACCCGGATACCAATCACCGTTGCGGCTTTGGCCACACCGTAGGTGGTTCCTACAGCTGTACCGGCAACGTGCGTTCCGTGCCCGTTGCAGTCTTCAGGATCGTTGTCGCTATCGACAGCGTCGTACCCGGATGCCACCCGCGACGCGTAGTCGCTATGGCTCGCACGAATTCCAGTGTCCACGACGTAGACGACTACGCCTGCGCCGTTTGCGTAGGGAGCATAAGAATTATCGAGGGGAAGATCGAGTTGATCTATTCTGTCCAGGCCCCACGGTGGGTTAACTTGGGACGAAACGGTAACGACCCCGTCAGCCTCTATTTCAAGAACTGACGGATCCTTACGTAGGTCCGTTATCGCGTCGCTGGAAAGTTCTACCTGCAAGCCCGGGAAAACGTGACGATAGGTTCGATTGACGTTTCCCCCGAGAATTTCGACTTCCCGTCCAATCGAAGCCACATCAAACACGCTCGCCAGTCGCACGATGTACGAACCGAGGGGGCCGGTAAAAGCCTCGATTGCGCATTCACTGGAATCGGACTCAGGGTCGCCCGCTTCCTTGCAGGCTTCGGCGGTGGGGCTTGGTTCGGCGGTGGGGCTTGGTTCGGCGGTGGGGCTTGGTTCGGCGGTGGGGCTTGGTTCGGCGGTGGGGCTTGGTTCGGCGGTGGGGCTTGGTTCGGCGGTGGGGCTTGGTTCGGCGGTGGGGCTTGGTTCGGCGGTGGGGCTTGACTCGGCGGTGGGGCTTGACTCGACGGCGCTACTTGGTACCCCTCCAAGGAGGGAAGCTGCGAGTACAGCGTTCGCTACCGCAAACTTCAAGAGAGCGGATTTACCCACTCTGAATCGCACCGCTATCAATTTGCTCATGACCCTTAGAGAATAAAAGGCCCTCAAATGGTTCCCTCTTCCAAGAAACAGGCCGGATTCTGCCCAAGTCCGTCATTTCATTGGGACTGGGACCGCTGCCGAATTTAAACACATGGATTAGGGGCTTTCTCCAAGTCCCGACATTGCAAAAAAGGTTTTCCTAATCACGATCTGGTCACGGTGCGCCGGGAGGCCGCAGCGCCATGTTCGGCGTCAGAATCAAGGGGTCAAGGGGATTGTTACCCTGCAGCGTTCAGCCCAATGATGCCGATGATGCTCATGGCAACTCCAAAACTCAGACTTGCCACAACTATCGGTAATTTGCGCTTCACCACGACCTGGATCACGGCAGCAGTGAGCATGTATAAGCCGAAGACGAGGAAGGACGCCGCCTCAACAGCCAAACCCCACCCGAAAATGACTGCTCCAAATGCAAGGAGCGCCCAAGCCAGGTTTGCGGCACCCGTTTCGAGTTGGAAGGGGTTTAGTTTTTCGGACTCCCAGCCCATCCGGACTCCATCGGACCGAGGAACTAACGTGTGGCGGATAAAGGACAGCACCCCACCACAGCCCACCGCGAGCAATGCCGCCCAGGTCAGAGAGGGTTCTTCGGCAAAGACGGTGATGAACCCAATGAAGATACCAACCGCAGATACAAGGTAGGTGGAGATCATCAATACTTGAGCAGCGCGTGCACTCGGTTGGTTGCTTATACTCTGTGTATAGCATGGGAGAGCTCCTCTTCCATCAAAGCCGTGCCGTGAGACTTGGCATTACACACGCCGATATACGGACACGGAAAGCACCTCTAGGGGAGCGTGTGGGTAGGAGGCGCAGAACCTCTATAAAGAGGGCGCAGAATCTGAATGTCCGCTGTCTAAGGTTTTCCCGTAAAGTGCGGAACGATGCAAGGCTTCAAAGATCTCTGATAGAAGAGAGACATGGTGATTGCCTACGGCATGGCCATCCAGTGCACATTAATGGAGGAAAACGGATGAGTCGTACACGTAAAATTGCAGCATCGTTAATCGTTTCGGCGGGTCTTGTGCTTTCGGGGGTGGCTGCGCCGGCAATGGCAGCCGCATCACCGGCTACGCAACAAGCCAACGAAGTCAAGGAAATTTATGAATACTTCTTTAAGGGCTACAAAAAAGAGGTAAAAAGCCTCGCTAAGGACAAGCCTAAGCTGAATGCAGAAATATGTACGAATTTCACTGAAGGTGGTACCAATAGCAAAGGCCAAGACGTGGCGACAATAGAGGCACTCGTAACCTGGAACGACAAGGGAAACGCTCAAACGGTGAATGACAAGCCTTGGCGCAAGGTAGTCAACAAGACTCACTTTATGGGGCTGTATGAGGCAATGTTGAAGTGGCGCTGCTCCGGTCCAAATGGAACACCTCGCACGTTTAAGTAGTACATCTGACTTTTCACTAGGGCGGTTCGGTGTGGCCAAACCCACCATATGGCAGGTCGCGTGCAATATGGTCAGGATTTTTCTATGCCAACCAATTTTGGGACTTTACATGACACTGGAAGACGACAAGCTCTATACGCAGGTTCAAGACCACACCCTCAACGACACGGACACGACTGCCTCTCTGCCACCATGATCGTGTCCATCAATTTTCCTTTGCTGGGTGATTTGATTCGTGGCGCGAGAGGGAATGAGAGCGCCGAAGCCAACTGATAGTTGTGGATTTCCCGAATTACTTTGTGGACGCGCCGCCAAGGACTTCTTGGTAGTAAGCCTCTTCTTTTTCCTTGTTGGGGAAAAAAAGTAGCGATACTGCAAGTCCAATCAGAGTGAGCGCGAGCGCAACGGCGATCGCGGCAGATTTGCCGTCGGTGAAAGCCATGGCGGCACCATCAACTATCCCCTTCGCTACCTGGCTGCTATAGCCCTGAGAGACGTCAACAGCACTGGAATAGGACGATGTCAGTTTATTTGTTAATTCACCGGTCACTTGCGCGGCATCACTGGAAGGCAGAGCAGAAAGTTGTGCTTTGATGGAGCCGGCATAGGCGACGGCAAGTAATGCTCCCATGAGAGCCTGAATGACCGCGCCACCGAAGTCCCGAGTCAGATCAAGGAATGCGGATCCCATGCCAGCTCGCTCGGGCGGGACCGAACTCATTAATGCCTGCGAAGCAGGTGTGGCCGCTAGACCGACCCCAATGCCAACGAATGCATAGGCGACAAAAATCCACAGCAGCGAAGCGTCGGCGGTCCACTTAAACAACATGATTGTGAAAGCCAATGCGACTGAGCCCAATCCCCAGGCGAAAGCGAACCGGCTGCCAAATTGAATCACCAACTTGCCCGCCAGGGCTCCAAAGATCATGGTGCAAATTGCGCTTGGAACGACAACGAGCGCGGCTTCCAGCGCTGTGTACCCCAAAACATTCTGCATGAACTGCTGGCCAATAAACATGGCGCCGATGAGCGACCCGAAGGTAATTGAACTGGATAAAAATGCGACCCACAAGGTACGTGCCTTGAGTAATGGCAAATCCACCAGAGGCCGTGGCGCCGTTGCCTGCCGCCAAAAGAAAAGAGTGAGGAAGACAATTGAAGCAAAAAAGAACGCAATTAATATCGCATCAATTCCTTGCGCTGACAACACAATGGCGGTGATCAAAGTCAGGACCCCAAGCATCGAAAGAATTCCACCGAGGTGATCAACGGCCCCGGGGTCCTCATCGCACTTCCACGGTAGTGAGATCAGTCCCATAATTAACGCAACCACGACTAGCGGCACGGTAATCAAAAAAACCGATCCCCACCAGAAGTACTCCAGTAGCCACCCGCCAATAACCGGTCCGATGGATGCCACCCCGCCTCCGATCCCGGACCACAATGCAATCGCGGTGACCTTTGCGTGATTTCGATAGAGGCTCGAAATCAAAGACAGTGTCGTTGGAAAGAGCAGCGCAGCTGCGAGCCCTGATGTAAATCGACCCAGAATGAGAATCTCAACGCTCGGGGCGAATGCGGAGAGGAATGCCGTTGGAATTGTCAGAACTGCACCAAGAACAAACATCAACTTGCGACCGTACCGGTCGGCAATTGCACCAAAATATAAAACCGTTGCCGCGAGGCCTAAAGCAAACGCATTGGCAACCGCGGTCAACTGATCTTGACTGGCATTGAGTTCGCGTCCAATCGAAGGCAAAGCGACGTTAGCAACGCTCAATGAAATATTAGAAACGATCGCTCCGGTAACTAACGCAAGCAATACGAGTTGACTCTTGGGTGGCCTATCGGTGGTCTGCAAAGGACTGGACACTCGATCAGGCTATTGCACGCAGGGTTCGTCTCCTGCATGAATTGAACCTGACATGCATCAGTCGCAGACAACAGTGCAGTAAACTGACATTGTATGCCGGATTATTTCGGAACAGGGCACGTCAAAAGGTATAAAAAAGTCACCTAAGACTGTGAATTGGCGATTTCTGAGAGATATGCAGAGGAAAATATGGAACACGACGAAGTCCGTGCACGCAAGAAATTCCGCGTCCGTACCCGAATCCTTTTCTTCTCAGGGGTTGCTGGCTGGGCCCTCTGGTCGCTCATTCTGTTTTTTGGTTATAGCGAGGATAGTGATTACTGGTCGGCCATCGGCAGTCTCGCACTGTTTATCTGGCTTCTAGGGATTTACGTGGGTGCCCCGTTAATGATCCGCTCCCAGTACAACGCTCAAGAACCAACCGGATGGAGAACCCCCGCCATCGTGGCGCTTGCAATACCTGCCCTTTTAGCGCTGTCGGGACTTATTCTTACTCCAACGAATTTCATAACCACGACCTTTATCTTTCTCTTCCCATTGTCTATTTACATGGCGATCTGGACGATCGTCTTACGCAGTAAGCAAAAACGCGAAGATCAGGACAATGGTCAAATCGACCATTGAATGTCGGATAACTAAAGCTCAGCAGCGTGAACGGGCTGTCACAAGCTTCAATACAGAAGCCTTACGAAAGTAAGCCTACGGATCACGAGCCCGATCAACAGCTCCCACGCGATCGAGTTGGGGGACCACGTCAAAGGGGCCCAAAATATATTGGGCCACTAGTCCTCACAAATGACCTTGGGCAGGTACGCCCGACTGTTTAAGGGACCAGGTGGAAGCTCGCGTCGCATGGGTCAAGTGATACCAAACCCAAAACCCGCTGCAAATCAGGGAAAAGAACTCGTGGCCCCGGCATGATTCGAACATGCGACGCACGGTTTAGGAAACCGACGCTCTATCCCCTGAGCTACGGGGCCCGGGGGTGTGTGCAAAACCTAATGCATAACCGTGTGCATAACCTCAGTGAGTTGATTTCAAGTGCTTGGTTTGGAATTTGCGGGAGGAATTACGTGAAAAAACAAGGCGGTCGGCGAAAAACCCATACGATTGCGGATTTTTCATGAGAATTTAGTGAAAATTTTTGTTCAGTGCATGGTGATTTAAACTGGGATCGGGCTGTAGTAGATTTTTCGTTCAGCCTGTTAATTCGGCTAGGACTTCTGGTCTTCGAAGTTGCTGGTAGACAAGGTTGTGACCGATCAAATAGCCGAATACCCAAGACTCCTTGGACTCAAGGCTCCAGCGTTGAAGACGCTTAAAGGGCAACATTTGATCCATAATTGAGTGCATAGCCTCTGCTGTTTGTCGTTTCCCAGAAAACACTTTGAATTCGTCTCCGTCAGGCGCGTGCGGCTGTAAATAAAGCAACATATTTTTGTAGCCTTTGTCACCGGCGAGAATGATTCCGTTCTTACTCGCGCTGAGGGCTGCCTTACGCCCATTCCATGAAATACGGAGAATCCGCTTCGTCTCTGGTGAACACCAACAGGTGTAGGGATGTTCGCTGTAATGAAAAATTCGAGTCCCGCGACGCTTGGGACGCTGCTGGTGCTCAAGAGAAACATAACTAACCTCACCACTTACATCGGTTACAACCAGGTGAATGCGTTTCTGAATTGCAGCGAAATAATGTTGATGACCGCAGGCAGATTGGGTGTGACCGATTGACTTCGGCTTACGGTAACGGCTCTTGTCATCCGGAGCCTGATCCATATAGGCCCGCGTTGCAAGAACTATCCCGTTTTCGTTTAACAATTCTTGCTCTTTACGTCCAGCTGCCCTGTCATAAGCCAACAGAGACACGCTGGCACCCCAAGGCTTGAGTTTTTCCAGTGTTTGGACGACAAGTCCGGCACAGATTGCTGCCTCAGTTTGCGGAGACGGGGAAGAAACATGTGCAGCTCCCATAGCGATTGTGTCGTGACGGTTCACCCCGGTAGGCCAAATGGCCGCAAACTTGGTTCCATAAACACAAGTCCCGCCGCCTTCTGTGTGCTGCTGTGAAACTAGATCCATTCGATGCCTACGGATTTCTCCTGTTTCTAAATCGACGGATTCGTTTTGTGTTTTAGAACTAGCAGCAGTAAGAACCGTCCCATCTCCAACTATTCGGTTCTCTTCAGAGTAGATTCCGTTTTCTCCTTGAAATCGATTATCTTCTATCGCCAGCTTTACAGCCATTTCCTGGAGAATCTCGCTTAGGTCTGCTCCTCTTTCTTCAAGTGTTTTCAACATACGACGAATTACCTAACCACGTGTAGAAATTACACTTCCCATTCGACCAAGCCAGTGATGCCCTAGTGTCCAAATCCACTACCCAGACAGTATTCGCTGGGTGTGTTTTCACTTTTGGGTGATAAATTTTCACATTGGACAGTTGATGGGCAAATTGGGATTCCCAAGTCCCTCACAAAAAGAGGTTATGCACACACCCCCTTATGTGTCTAATCAAAGTTTGGGCCAGCTTCACATTATTGACATCTCTGCCGCAAAGCTCGTTAAGACTCTCGATATTTGCCCAACTCCACAACCACCTGCCACCAGCCCCGACGGCACCAACGTTTTTGTTTCCTGCGGTGACAACACAGTGCGCATCGTCTCCACCAGCAGCAACACAGAGACAGCGAATATCCCTGTGGGTACGGGTCCAGGAAAACCCGTTGCTTCCAATACCCACGCTTATGTCTCCAATGTGAGTTCCAATGACGTATCCGTTATTGACTCGGCGACCGTCACGGTTGTAGCCACGATCGCGGTGGGGTTAAACCCCACTACCGGAGTATTTGGTACCGGCAATCAATACTCTTCGTTCATTAACAACCTGTACGTACCAAATCGCAATGCTGAATCTATTTCGGTGATCAGCACCAGCTCGAACACGGTGATAGCAACACTAACAATCCCCGGGCAGCCTCAGATTAGTGAAGCCGCGGTGGCGCCGGTTCTCAGTTCCGTGGGCCAATTACTTTTTGCTTGAAAAATCAACGCCGAAGCACTAGCAATCCTGTTCCAAGACCCTGCTAACGCCTCAACCGTTAACTCAACCATTCTGGTTGGTGACAATCCCGGAAAGCCAGCGGTCAATATGGACGGCTCTCGAGTTTATGTCGCCAACTACAGTGACAAATCCGTTTCGGTGGTAAATGTTGACACGAACAAAGTAACCGCCACAATCCCCGTTGGAGCCCAGCCGGGTGATCCAGTCGTTGATGGTTCAGGGTCGAGTGTTTATGTACCCAATTTTGGTAGCTCAACGGTCCCAGCAATTAGCACCAAGACGAATGCGGTCCGCGCCACTTACTTCGTTGGCAAAGGACCCATGGGTGTGTCACTCTCCTCAGACGGGCAACATTCGTTGTGTCGAACTCGAATGACGGAACCATTTCGCTTGTGAAAATAGCGGTGTCCGCCTTCCCCAAGGCACCCAAGAAAGTCACGGTGAGCACGGCAACATCAAAGCAAGGAAAGGCAACGTGGAAGAAGTCAACTTCTTCGGGCGTGAGTGGGTATGTCGTAACCGCATTGCCAGGGGGTAAGACCTGCACCACGACTAAAACTACCTGCACAATAAAGAAACTGACCGGGGGCGTGAAATACACGTTCGCCGTTCAAGCGAAAAGCGAGTATGGCGCAGGTGCGCCAGGCAATTCAAAGCTCACGATAGTGAAGAAGTAATTGCTCACGCGTCCACAACGCTTCGGGTAATTTGTTGTAGACATTCTTCATGAACCAAAGAGAAACCGACTTGCGCTCACAATCACATCAAGTCTTGCTGCGATCTTGGTAGCAGCACGATTTTGGTCAGCCC
>FUWD012894069.1_pt1 | contig 24739 bp, 20 predicted proteins | sample 1063281 | NCBI WGS metagenome assembly FUWD01 (sample SAMEA79048168, study PRJEB19326) | metagenome | biome: marine | reverse complement strand
ATGTAAAACCGGTTTATGGGATACTACGACCTGCCAATACATGGAACCCAATAATCATTAATTATAAACATCTTTGGCAGTTGATTCAAGATGCATACCATGCTGGAAGATGGTGGGATAAAATACGAATCTGGTTTATGCCCACAGGATGGCGACCTGAAGATGTGGCGCTAAAGTTTCCGGTTAATACAATTGAGAATCCATTTGAACAAAAAAAATACAAAACTGAAAATTCTCTAGCGCTTATAATCTGGAGTTACATACAAATGACTCTCTCATTGATTTTTATGTTTATCATGTTTTATGAAGCATCTGAACATGGAATCTTTATTACAGGATTAATTGCTATATTTTTAATGATAAATGTTTTTTCTTATACCTCATTAATGGATGGTAAAAATATTCTTTATTCGCAGATGGAATTAAAGTTTCTATTCTTTGTTTTATTATATTTTATCAAAATATTAGCATTATAGATTTGAATATGAGTCTAAAAATATTTTTGGCTTATAGTATTATTTCAACAATGGGAACATTTTACTTTTTGAAAACAGAAGTGAGACTCAATCAGGTAATAAAAGGATAAATTTTTTATTTGGTTAAGGATAATGATATTAATTCATTAACGCTAAAATAATTTCCACCCCATTTTCAGGTGAAACAAATCTTGTTTTTCCCTTCCGGTATTCATCTTCAACAATCAGCGTTACCAATTCCATATTTCCTGAGTTAATCGCATACCTACATACATCCTCTGCGCTCAAATTCAGGGTACCGGCCCGTTTGGATAATCCAAATTGAATATTTCCTATTTCGTTATACCCGCGATAAATCACTTCGGTGCAAACCTGAGATTCTGCATCATTGAAATCGAAAGAAAAATCGTATTGATTTCCTAAATAGGAATGGATTGTTTGCATTACACCCATAATTTCCTGATTTGAAAGGCTCGGACGAAAGACCGCAAGACGATTAATCTTAGTATCTAATATTTCTTCCAAAGATCCAGATACAACTCCTTCGGCGATAGCTTCAATAATATTATCGTTTACCTGAATCAATGATTTTTGGTGGTCTGTAATGTGAATATTGTTCCAATCAGATTTTTTCCAATTTTCTCTTCTACCAGTGTAAACAATACCATGTTTAAAGATTCCCGGTAAAAAAATATTGCTCATGAATCCTTCTGAATACGTGAGAATGATATCGCCTGGCTGCAATAAGGTCAGGAGTTGGTTTTTATCATCTTCACTAAAAATCAAAGGTTCTATTCCCGGAGCTTTAATATGTCCCACATGTGTAAATACAATTGCTCTTAAAGCTTCGAATCGTCCGCCGGCTTTACGGATCAACTCTTCCACTTTCTTTTTGATGGTGCTGTGGCGCAGTCGATTAGTGAGTTCCGGTGTAATTAATACAAAATAGTTCAGGATTTCTTCTCGCAACTTCACATGGGTGTAATGAAGTGGTTCAAGATTCGTAATTAAAGGTCCGTAGATTGGATCCATTTTTAAAAGATTCAACGGAGTTCCCGGTTCATTTATTTCAGTGGTAATCAATTCCCGGGCGATATCCAGTCCATCCAGATTTTCAAGATTGGTCAGACTGTGATACACTTCCTGGAAAGACCCCCTAGTAATACTGCTCCGGAAATAGGCTTCATTCAATTTATCCACGACTTGATCATCACCCATATTTTTTGTAATGAGAATTCCGCTGTATTTATAAAGTGTTAGTGCAGATGAATATCCCACCAAAAGGGCTTTCATATTTTCAGTGGGATCATTCGAGTAGGTATTATAATCTCGGTATTTGTTAATGATGTCCCAAACAGACTTCCGCAGAACCAAATACCGAAAGAGTAAATTTTCAATCTTGTCACTCTCAACATTAGAAAAATGGCCTGTTTCATGACGGGTTGCACTTGTCTGAATTTCACCCATTTCCTGATACATTTCATCAAATGCATTCTTGAAAATGGTGAGTTTTTTTATATCATCTTCAAAAGAATTATCAGTTGCATTTAAAGGAATAATAAAGATGAATAATAAAACAAGAGGAAAATGGAATCTTATAAATCGCTTCATCATAAAACGAATTTAAGTAGAAATATATAAAACTAAATTGAATTTATTTTATTCTGGGAAATAATGGGTCATGGTCCTTTAATTCAATGCCGGGAGTCAACCCACCCCACTTAAGGTCTGTATCTTGTGCATTTAATACATTCAATAAAATAGCTGTTCTATTAGGCATTACTGGTGATAACAATACAGCACCTATCCGTAGCGCTTCTCCAGCTATATATAGGACTCGACCTGCTGCATCTTTATCTTCTTTAACTAATTTCCATGGCGCATTGTTTTCCATGTATTTATTCACGCTACGAATATATTGCATAATCTCTTCAATAGCTTCATTCAGCCGCATAGCTTCTATTTTTTCTTTTACAATTTCACCTAATGATTCGCCATTCGATTTGATTATTTCTTCAGCCTCAGTGAAATCGCCTGGCTCCGGAATTTTTCCATCAAAATTCTTCTTCATGAGAGTGGATACACGGCTTAACAGATTTCCAAAATCATTGGCTAAATCGCTGTTATAACGCTGGATAAATGATTCCATGGTAAAACTGGAATCCTGCCCCAAGACCATTTCTCGCATGAGATAATAACGAACCGGATCTACACCATAATCATCAATCAGATTCATGGGATTGATCACGTTTCCGAGGGACTTACTCATTTTAGATTCACCCATGAGCCACCAACCATGTGCAAAAATGGTCTTCGGTAATTCAATTCCCACAGACATGAGCATTGTGGGCCAATAAACTGCGTGGGTAGTTAATATGTCTTTACCAATCAAATGATAAGATGCAGGCCACCACTTATTGAAAGATTCTTCATCGCTACCATACCCAGGTGCTGTGATATAATTAATGAGCGCATCAAACCAGACATAGGTTACATAATTTGAATCAAATGGAAGTTCTATTCCCCAGTTTAAACGAGATTTAGGACGGGAAATACAAAGGTCATTCAGAGGTTGACGTAAAAATCCAAGTATTTCATTTTTTCGATGATCTGGTTGAATGAATTGTGGATTGGATTCTATATAATCAATAAGCGCTTGTTGGTATTTGCTCATTTTGAAAAAATAATTTTTCTCTTTTAATTGTTTGATATCCCGGAATTCTCCACTCTCTGCTTCTTTTTCTGTAATGAATCGTTCTTCCGAAACAGAATATAATCCTTCATATTCCGCTTTATAAATATCTCCTTTATCCATAACCTGCTGAAGAATATCTCGAACCACTTTTTTATGTCTCTTTTCAGTGGTGCGAATAAAATCATCGTGGGAAATGTGGAGTTGCTCCCATAGATCTGTAAATCGTGGAGCCATTTCATCGCAATGTTGCTGCGCTTCAACACCACGTTCTTCAGCCGCCTGTTGGACCTTTTGTCCATGTTCATCCAATCCTGTTAAAAAAAATGTTTCCTGCCCTTCATTGCGGTGATAACGCGTTAAAACATCGGCTAAAATGGTGGTATAGGCGGTGCCTATGTGTGGTTTGTCGTTCACATAATAAATAGGCGTCGTCAGGTAAAAAGTATCACTCATGGGTTCAAATGTTTCTGAATTCGCAATAAAAAGTTTGTCAAAATTAGTGGCATGTATAGGTTCATTGGAATGGCCAAGATGGCATCTTCCAACTCAAAAGTAATAGCTGAAAAATCTGCATTCGGATTTGTTGAGATCAATCGTTCCATCCCCGGTTTAAATGATGTTTCATGCAAAATATCATCAACACGTCTTGCCAAACGATTTGCCGATCGAAACCAGATTTTCAGCATCATAAAATGGAATGAAAGAGTGGCAGAATCCTGGCGAGCTAATCTTGAATAAGTTTGGGTGAATTTTCGCCAATGATCCGGGTTATCATTTGAGATCATTTTTACTAGCCCATTCACCAATTTCAAAAGATCACCAATAGGTTGAGAAATAAGGAACCGGGCTTGATGAATATTACCTTGACTTAATCCAGCCAGTAATTGGATTTCCGAATCTTTCACCATTTTCATTTGGAGCCAATCCTGAATAAATATGTCATTCAACCTAGGGATTCCAACACGCTGACATCTTGATAAGATTGTAGGGAGCAATAATTCAACATGGTCAGTTACCAGAATTAATGTTGTATTCTCCGGCGGCTCTTCCAGGATCTTTAAAAGTGCATTAGCAGTTTCACCCATTCCCACAGATAATAAATGAGCATCAAAGATGAGAACAATTTTTCGTCCGCTGGGTTCACTTTTCAAATACAAGGTTTTTCGTAATTCCCGAATAGATTGAATTAAAATTCGGTTGGATTTAGGAATTGTAATTTTATAAAAATGATCTTCTGCTTTTTTTGCAATTGCTTCCGTGACCAATTCCATATCCCCTTTACCAATAGTGGATGATGTACCAGACCCGTCGTCTTTTTTCTTTCTCACGGCGGGAAGTGGAAAAATGAGTTTCAGCTTTTCATGCTGTAATTGATGAAATCGTTGACAGGAAGGACAGGTATCACAGGGATTTTCTGAAAAAGTTTCACAGTTCAGCAATTGAGCAAATCGTATTGCCAGACTTTCTTTTCCACATCCCGCCGGTCCTGAAAATAAATAGGCCCCTCCAACTTGCTTTGATATCCTAATTTGAGATAACCGCTCCCAAACCCTAGCTTGAGCAGACAAAATATCAAGGGTCATTATTTCTTGGTAAGCCATTTTTCCGGATCCAGCTTTTGCCCTTTGCCCCAAATCTCAAAATGAAGTTTTGATCCATTAATAGAGCCAGAATCTCCCATATAAGCAATAACATCTCCATTGCGGACCTCACCGTCCACATTGGTTTGGATATTGGTAACATGGCTGTAAACGGTATAAAACCCACCACCGTGGTCAATAATAATGGTTGTGCCGTAACCGCGAATATAGGTGATGGTGGTTACAACACCTCCCATAATAGATCGGATTGCAGACCCGGGTTGGCCTTTAATATCGATCCCAGGATTTTCTGTTGTTGTTTTGAGTTTGGGATTCCATTGGCGTCCAAACTTGGCAATGATTCTTCCATTTGCTGGCCAAGGTAATCCTCCTTTTAAGGCACTAAATGATTTGGTTTTAAGTGCAGCTTGCTGTTGACGGATTCGCTCTTCCCTATCAAACCGGGCTTTATCTTCTAATACTTGTTTAATAATGTTTTCTAACTGATTAATCCCGGTTTCTTTTTCCCCCAGATAATTAGAAAGTGCTTTCTTATCTGTGCGAATTCTATTCAATTCTTTTTCTCGGTTAATCCGCATATTGCGATAGGAACTTATCTGTTTTTCTTTATCTCTTTTCAAGATTAGGTTTTCCCGCAAAGATGCTTCCAATTCTAATTTTTGTTGACTTATCTCAATGAGAAGTTTTTCAATTTGTTTTGTCAACTTCTTTTCAATATCAGAGATAATTTTCAAATAATGTGTTCGGTACATAGCTTGTCGCCACGTGGTCGATGAAAATACTTTTTCAAGATCAGTGAGTCTCCCTTTTAAATAGGAATTCACCACTCGCTGTTCATACCGAACACGGAGTATTTCCAACTCATTCTCATTTCTCAGAAGATCTTCCTTTAGTTGCATAACACGACTTCGCGTTTTTTGCTCTTCTTTTTTCAAGGATTGAATTAATCTAGATGTGAGAGCTATCTCCTCATCCAAGGATGTGATTCGATAAGAAGCGGATCTTTCCTTTGACTCAGCCTTTTTGATTTTAGAACGTAATTGCTCGATCTCTTTCTTTAACTCGTTGATCGCTTTATTCTGGTATCGCAACTCATTATCATAATCTCGTTGGTCTGTTTGAGCAAAAACAAACGATATGAGAAACAGATGAAATAGTATTTTAATTAGAAATTTCACAGCCTGAAAAATACCGGGATTTTATTTCTTTCAATAGAAGAGAATTTTGTTTTACAAGTTATAATTTTTCAATCTTAAAAAGTTTATAATAATGGAAAGAAAGTTGAAGAGATTTCTGATTAACAAAATATATCCATAATTGTTCTTCAGGATTTGAACCATTACTACCGATGATTTTATCATGAGGTTCTCCCAATAATGCCTGTACCTGTGGAATCGTTTGTCCAATTTTGAGCTTTTCTGTCCGGGCAATGGCTTGCTTCGTTCGAGCCAAATTCATTTTCTGTTCGATCAGGATACGTGTATTATAATCCGATAGGGTTTTTAACTTCTGATTAAGATCCAATAATAATTGTTCATTTCTTTTCCCAATACCTCCGGAAAGCTCCCGTGCGAATTCCAGGGAATGGATCGCTAATTGGATCTCTTCAAATTCATCTGCTTCTGTAGCCAATTTCGCCATTTGGATCCCCGCGCGATATTGCAACGATTTCACTTCATAAATAAGGTCAGGGTTCATCTCTAATGCATTTGCATATTCTCCCATAGCCTTTCCAACAAATCCTGCATTTTGGTATTTTTTCCCTTCGCCCAATACAACCCAAGACTTAAATCGCCGGAGTTCTTTTTTACCGTGAATTGAAAATTCTGCTACATGTTTAACAAGATTATAGGCTTCATCATATTTGAATTCTTTTAGCATATTTTCTGCTGCTAACATCCATAATAAAGCAATTTGATCGATCCTTCGATCTAGGGTATTCATTATTAATGTATCATTTTTTACAAGAGATTTTGCATACATATATTTATCCAATGCTTTTTGTGTTTTATTCTTTTTATCCAGCATGATTCCTTCATCCATAATAACATAGGGTATTTTATATTCACAGTCAGCTATATATTCCTCTGCGCGGTGACGGTTCGCATGGGTCGGGTAGTCCGATAAAAATTGCATGAAATCGTTTCTTGCATGGACATAATCCTTTCGGTAGTAGAGTTTTTTTGCTTTATCTCCAATCGTTTTATTTCCGCCATAAAATGCCGATAGTGTTAAGTACAATCCATAATTTGAAAGATCAAATCGGTTGATAGGAGTTCTATCATCGGGATCCCAAATGGTGTGTATCTTGGTATAAGAATATCGGAAATCCAAACCAACCGTAAATCTGTTCTCTTTACCAGGATCCAATATAAACCGAATGCCGGCCCCATACGCTGCTGATGTTCCAGAACCCGTTAATGTTTCGTCCCACTGTTCGTGGTCTGGAGTATAAAAAAGAGCAGATGCCAATCCATAGGAATACCGAAAGTTAATAAACCAGTTATTGAAAGGCTGATATTGGAGATGGGTCGTGAGCATGTATTCATCCATCTTGGGAGAAAAATGAACTGTATCGCCCCAATTAACATTTGTTTGGCTCCATTCTTTGTACGGCACTTCCGCACCATATAAAGTTTTGCTGGTACGGTAGGTGAGCCCTGTCATAACATTCATCCAACTTGAGCCTACGAGGTAATGGGGAATATTAATCAAGCCCACATCCACTTCCATGGATGACGCCCACAAATTGGAAAACTCCTGAACGATGTATTGTTCAGGATCCATAGTTTCATCGTATTTGATCTTACCCGGATCGTCTTTGGCGGAATTTTCACCCAGACTTGACGCACTACCGGATGTTTTACCATTAAACCCAATCCCGTAATGTATTTCAACCGGGATCAGATTAACCGGTGCAGCAAATTCTCTTGCATGAAACCATTTATCGAACCAGGCACCTTCTTCATAAGCGGATTCAGTATCAAATTTGATTAGCCCAAATAGAAAGGTTTTTGGTTTCTTTTCTTCCTCTATTTGGCCGCACAATCCTGACAAGATGAGTATAAAAAGTGCGTGGCGTGTTTTTTTCATGATTAACATGTGACGTTAAAATTCCATGATTCCGATGATTTTTACAAGAAGAGACTATTAAAAATCAAGTTAACTTTCCCATCCTAATTTTGGGAACAAATGAATCAATTATCGCATTGTTTTTATATGGTTAAAAAAACCACTTTATACTTCGTTATGCTGGGCATGATATCGGCCCAATCTTTTTCCATTGCCCGTATCCATTACAGCGGCGGTGGCGATTGGTATAGCGATCCCAGCAGTTTACCCAATTTATTAAATTACCTGAATTTGAATACACCCATGTCTGCATATGATGAAGAATTTCGTATTAAACTCACTGATGATGATGCAAATCAATATCCTTATCTTTACATGACAGGACATGGCAATATCCGTTTTACAGATGATGAAGTAATTGCATTGCGATCTATATTAATGAATGGAGGATTCCTTCATGCAGATGATAATTATGGTATGGACGATTCATTTCGACGGGAAATGAAACGTGTTTTTCCAAATAAAGACCTTGTTCCCCTGCCACATGACCATCCCATTTTCTCTTCATATTTCAAAATGCTGAATGGGCTCCCCAAAGTACATGAACATGATAATCACCCACCGCAGGCATTGGCATTATTCGAAGATAAACGAATAATCTTAGTTTATACTTTTGAGTCAGATCTAGGCGATGGATGGGAAGATGCAAGCGTTCACCAAGATCCATTCCCTATCCGTGAAGCTGCATTGAAAATGGGAGTGAATATTATCTATTTTGCCCTAACTCAATAATGCAAATCAAAAAACATATTCAAAATGCAAGGTCAATTCGATTTTGGCAGGATGTTCTCATAAGTCTATTATGGATAGGAATTATTGGCTCATTATTATTTTTGATCGGGATTGAACTGGAAACAGTTTTTTACTTTCTTCCTGAAATTAAGGTCAAAATTCTTATTCTCATTTGTGGATTATTCAGTGTGTATGTATTCTTTTGGTTAATCCAGTATTTCAGAGCAGAATCCGATCAAATTCATTCATATAAAATTGAAACATTGGCCCTTCAACTGGGCCGGGCCGCCTTCCCAGAAAAACAGGATACGATCCTGAATGCATTGCAATTGGAATCGAGTTCCGTGAAAAAATGAATCGGAAGATTTAGCAAAATCTTATATAAATAAAATATCAAAAAAGCTAAAAAACCTTAATTACAACTCACTTTTAAAAGATGAGCAATTAGATTCATTGAAAAAGGGCTTATTGGGTACCTGGATCTTATTGATTCTTATATTTAGTATGAATTATCAAGAAACCGGTGATGCATTTTACCGATGGTCGACTCCCACGACTGAATTCCAAGCGCCAAAACCATTTTCTCTCTCAAGTATTTCCGGAGATATTCACATTTTAGGCGGAGAAAAAGCTGAAATTAAAATCCTGGCAAATGGGGGGGAACCAGATACAGTTTCACTACAATTGACACCTAGCCAAACATCAACTCAGGTAAGAGATTCATTGACGTTAACCTTTTTAACAGTGCTGGATACCATGGGGAATTATCGCTTTGAATTGCCGGAATTATTTCAAGATTATTCCTACAAAGCGGTAGTTAATGCTGAATATTTTTGGGAAGCGTGGAGGCAGGTTGCATCTGTGCCAGACACCATATTTGTCACCGATAGACCTTTTTTTGAATCATTCCTCATTACAGTTGTTCCACCCAAATACAGTGGCTTAAGTGCGGAGTCACAGGAAGGAAACGTTGCGGTAGTTCAGGGCCTAAAAGGATCTATAGCGCAAATCTATCTTTCATCCAATCGAATATTGGAATCAGCCTGGCTTATTATCAATGAAGAACGAATAGATCTTGCTTCCACCCATCGATCTGCTTCCGGTTATTTTACCATGATAGATGAAGGTGAATTCACAGTGAATCTTGTAGATCAACGTGGGATTACAAATCGGGATCCGGTACCCTATACCATAGAAATAATTCCGGACCACGACCCAAGTCTTTTTGTGATTAAGCCACCACCCATGATTGAATTAGGGAGCGACCAGACCATTCCGATTCATCTTGAAATAGAAGATGATTATGGTTTCACCAATCTCCAAGTTGCTTACGAGGTGCGCCGACCAATGTATCTCGAAGCTGATCCTTATGTAGCTATGTTCACTCTAAACGATTTAAACCCTGATACAGTTGTCCAAACGATCCATAATTTGTGGGACTTAGCGGATATGCTTCTTATGCCAGAAGATGAGGTACATTTCCATTTTGAACTCACAGATAATGATATTATTTCCGGTCCGAAAAAAACAGTGTCTTCCACTTTCATCGCACGCGTACCATCACTAGCGGATCTTTATGAAACAGCTGAAAACACAGAATCGGATTTCATGGAAGAAATAACAACCGGGACAGAAAATTTTCAGGAGTTGAAAGAATTGTTTGAAGCATTGGAACTAGAAGCCCTAAAAACTAAAGATCTAGATTGGGATCAACAACAATCTGTAAAGAATGCCATTGAAAAGACAAAAGAACAATTTGCTAATATGGAAAAAATGGCTGAAACCATTGAGTCCATCACCGAACAGGCAGACAAACATGACCTCTTTTCACCTGACCTTTTAGATAAATTCAAGGAGTTGTCGGACTTGGTCCGCGATGTAATCCCGGAAGATATGCTTACCAATATGGATAATCTTCAGGAATCACTTGAAAATATGGATATGAAACAACTCCAGAATGCGCTGAACGATCTTGCGGAAAATATGAATCAAATTGAGCAAGATTTGGATCGGTATTTAGAAATTTTCAAACGGCTGCAAGCTGAGCAAAAAATGGATGAACTCCAAACTCGCATGGAACAGCTTTTTGACCAACAACAATCATTGGATCAAGAAATCAACCAAACCAATGAACAGACAGACAGATCCACATTAAAAAGACTAGAACAGGAAGAAAAAAGGAATCTGGAAGAATTCGAAAACCTTAAATCTCTTATGGAAGAGGCATCTGAACTGGTGGAAGATTATAGTCAAAAAACATCTGATGATTTATCCGAACTGGCGGAATCTCCTTTGACGGAGCAAACTAAATCTTCGCTCATGGAAACTATGCAAAATTTATCACAACAAAATTTGCAACAGTCTCAAAATAGCAGTGAGCAATCTCTGGATAATATGCAAATGATGATGCAGGAATTGATGCAGATGCAACAGCAGTTCCAACAAGAAACTGTGGCAGAAATGACAGAAAAATTCCAAGCATTGATGCAGGATATGCTCTATCTATCTTCGCAGGAAGAGCAATTACGATCGGAGGTCAAGTCCGCATCAAGGAATTCACCGCGTCTTCGTGAAATGGCGGCAAGACAACAAGTCCTGCAAGACCAACTACAATCCATAATGAATCAAATGATGGATCTCTCTAAGGAAACATTTGCCATCACGCCCGAGATAGGACGAAGTGTTGGAAAGGCAAATGCGGGAATGCAAGAAGCAAAAAATAAATTGACAGATCGGAACGTGAGTCAAGCCGGAGAAAATCAAAATATGGCTATGGAAGGGTTGAATGAAGCTGCGTTGGGACTGTTTAACAGCATGCAAAGTATGCAGCAATCTGGATCTGCAAGTGGATATTCACAATTTTTGAAAATGATGCAGCAAATGGCCGGTCAACAGCAGGGATTGAATCAACAAGGAATGCAATTAAGTATGGGACAAATGGCTGCGGCAGCCCAACAACAAATGATGCAACAAATGCTCCAGAAACAACAAGGTCTCCGAAAGTCATTAGAACAAATGATGAATGAGATGCGACATTCCGGGCAAAAAGGTATGGGGGACTTAGGTGGTATTGGTAAAGAAATGGATGAGGTAATCAAGGATCTTCAGCGACGTCGATTCACCCGAAAAACTAAAGAACGGCAACAACGGATATTGTCCCGAATGCTGGATAGCCAAACATCAATGACTCAACGTGGATTCAAGGATGAGCGAAAATCAACATCTGCGGAATCTACAGTATCATTCGAGGGCCCTGGTGGGTTACCTGCGGATATGGGACAACGGCAAAGCCTCGCTCTTCAGGCTTTAAATAAAGCCATCAATGCGGGATATTCACGAGAACATCAAACAATGATTAAGCGATATTTTAACTCATTGAGCCAGCTACAAACTGAGCAAAAAAGTATGGAGACTGACGATGAAAAATAAATGCTTGATTTTCATATTTCTGTTTTTCAGCTATGCCCTTTTTGGACAAAATAAAGCATCTATGAATGCATCTATAAAAACAGCAAAAATGCTGGAAAGAAAAGGCGATGTGGATGGGGCAATCGCAATCTATGAAGCGGTGCTTTTGAAAGATCCCAAAAATCATCGAACCGTACAAGATATGAAATCTATATTAAAAATAAATCAACGGTATGATGAGGGAATTCTATTCATTCGTGAAAGACTGATTCACACTCCAAATGATATTCAACTTTATTCCGAACTGGGAGAATTATACTTTTTAAATAGCCAACAAAAGGAAGCAAAAACTATCTGGACTGCAGGGGCGGAAAAATTTAGAAATAATCGTTCCTATTACCGAATTATGGTTTCACTTTATAGCCGACTCAGTCTAGATAAAGACCTAATTTCATTATTAAATACAGGCAGAAATAATTTTGGTAAATCTTTTATGGCCTATGAAGCGGGAATCCATTACCAAACCCGGCGAGTTTATGACAAAGCCATGGATCAATTCATTCTTCAACTTTCCCACGAACCAAAACACAGTCAAGTCATCCAGCGTAGAATTCTTCTCATGAGCGATGATGAAGATGCAGTTCCAATCATAGAGAATAAACTTAAAATAGCATCACAAAAATATCCAGATAGACTAATTAACGTCTTGAGTGAATTCTATTTTAAACAACAGGAATATGATCACGCTTTCGATGTAAAAAAAGATGGGTCTAAATCTGGAAAAATTAATATTAATGATTGGCTGACATTTGCAAATGAATGTCGGAAAGAAAATCAGTATAAAATTTCAATCGATGCATACAATTTTATTCTTAGCCAAAAAATTAATTCAAATTTGGCAGGGAAAGCATTATTGGGACTCGCCCAAACATTTGAAGATCAAATTATTCCAATTCAAGAATCTCATTTGATTCCATACTTTTTCGATAATAATTTGTTTTTCGAAGATCCATTCCAGTTGAATTCAACTCTATCATCAGAGCATCTTGAATCCAGCCTTGCTCTGTATGATTCTCTTTTGATTTCTCTTCCAAAATCTCCCCTTTTGGCAGAAGCATATTTCCGCTTAGGCGAAATAAAATATAGGATCCTACATGATTTTGATCAGGCATACAACCTGCTTCATAAAGCTATGCAAAATAAACCGGATAAGAGATTAAGGCTGAAGATTGTGTTAAGAATATCAGATGTATTAATGGCAAAAGGACAATCAAAAGAAGCTTTAACATTTTTAAAAAGACAATTGAAGCAAAACTATTTGCCTGCAATTGAACAAAAAATGATACTGGTCCACTTTTTAACGGATGATCCTGACTCCACCATGAAAATTGTTCAATCATCATTCATAACCATGAGTCCTATTGATCCATCTTTCAATGATCTGATGGAACTGAAAAATATCCTTACACAATATTATAACAATGATCCTTCCGAGAAAATAACCTTTCAACATTTTCTAAAAGCAGAATGGTATTTAAGACAGCGGAAAATCGGTGATGCGATCCGGGAGTTGAATTTTCTTTCGAATCAGGATTCTTTGGCAGCTATCGCCCCTTTAGCCATGCTTCGAAGGGGACTTTTACATTATAGACTCAAAGAATATGACAAATCACTGGATTTGGCACATTCTCTTGGTGGGACTCCGTTGGAAGATCGAGGTATCATCTTGGCCGGACAAATCTATGAAACAAAATATTTTGATGTTGAAAAAGCCATGGAACAATACATGCGAATCCTAGATGAATTTCCCGAATCCATTTTTTCTGAACCCATTCGGTATCACATACGGACATTGCAACAAACGGAAAGTTAATGAAACAGTTAATTCTACTTCTCTCTATCACATTTGTCTTCGGACAAAAAATCCTTATTCCAATGGATCAGTCACAGAACGACCATTTAAAAGCATATGGTATTGCCTATTTCACATTAACAAAAAATACTACAATTGAATGGCTGTTAAATTACCGTGGAGGTTCCTTTTTAATTGATGCGCATCAATTTGTTCAAACAGAGTGTAGAATTCGTGGAGTCACTTTTGAACCGATAAATGTAAATGATTTGGTTAATATTTATTCAGAAATAGACCAAGGTAATATGGATATTGTTCTCTTGGAAAAGAAACCGAAAATTGCTATTTATACACCACCGAATAAACAACCCTGGGATGATGCTGTAACATTGGCGCTTAATTATGCAGAAGTGGATTATGAAACACTTTGGGATAATGAAGTTCACTTGGGGAAATTAGCAGATTATGATTGGCTCCATTTACATCATGAAGATTTTACAGGACAATACGGGAAATTTTACCGCAGTCATCACAACGCCCAATGGTATCGGGATCAGCAAAGACAATTTGAATCTGTAGCCACTAATTTAGGTTACTCCAGTGTCCACGAACAAAAGAAAGCCATTGCACGGAATATAAAAAATTACGTTGGCAATGGCGGATTTCTTTTTGCCATGTGCTCAGCCACAGACTCATACGACATTGCACTTTCCATGGAAAATGTAGATGGGGCACATTCTGTTTTTGATGGTACACCCATCGATCCCAGTCTTCATTCAAAATTGGATTATTCGCTACCATTTGCTTTTACTGGATTCAAGCTTTTACCGGATCCCATGGTATATGAATTTTCTGATATTGATATTCCACCCAGCCATAATCCTGTAACTCGTGGAGCAGAAGCAGATTACTTTTCACTATTTGAATTTTCCGCCAAATATGATCCGGTGCCCACTATGCTTACCCAAAACCATGTGACCATTGTGAAGGGATTCATGGGACAAACAACTGGATTCCATAAAAATAGAATTAAAAATCATATTGTGATCATGGGCGAAGACCCTGCATCAGATCAAGTAAAATATCTGCACGGAAACTTCGGAAAAGGGACATTCACTTTTTATGGTGGGCATGATCCGGAGGATTATCAACATTTTGTTGGAGACCCACCGACAGATCTCTCACTACATCGAAATTCACCAGGTTATCGACTAATCCTAAATAATATTTTATTCCCTGCTGCTCGAAAAAAAGAACGAAAAACTTGATTCATATTCGCGAAGGTGCATTTCAGGAATGCGTGGATTTATCATCCAAAATCCCCGAATTCAACTCTCCCTACAAAATAGAAGAATATAAAAAACGATGTGCAGGAAAGTATCTTGTTCTTATTGCTGAAATAGACAATCAATCGGTTGGATTTAAAATTGGCTATGACCGATTTAACAATGGCAGCTTTTATAGTTGGATGGGTGGCGTTTTACCGAAATTTCGCCGAATGGGGGTTGCTTATTCCTTAGCAAATTTCCAAGAGAAATGGGCAACCAAAAATGAATTTAGTTCAATCTTATTAAAGACACGGCAAAATCACGATGGAATGATAGCATTTTCCTTAAATCGTGGTTTTATAATTACAGAAGAAACTCAAATAACTCCAGTTGAAGAAACTCGCATCTGGATGGAAAAGTTATTAAATCGCTAAGGACATTGAGGGATGCTGAGTTCAAATTATTTCTTTATGTTTCTTAGTGAAGTTCGTGGCAAATTAAAATAGTGTGGATTCAAAAAACAATTACTCTTTCTCCCAAGTCTCGCGGATTTCACATCATCACCCATGATGTATTGGAAAATATTCCTGAATTAAAGGATCTCAAAACCGGGATTCTTCAATTATTTATAAAACATACATCCGCTTCCTTAACCATTAATGAAAATGCGGACCCAACTGTTCGGACTGATTTCGAATCTCATTTCAATATGCTGGCACCAGAAAACCAAAGTTATTACCAGCATACTTTTGAAGGGTCTGATGATATGCCTGCTCATTTGAAAGCTTCTCTGTTGGGATCGTCAGTTTCAATACCTATCACAGATGGGAAACTCAACTTGGGTACGTGGCAAGGAATTTATCTCTGTGAACACCGGAACCGTGGATCTGACAGAAAATTGATTATAACGATCCAAGGATCAATATGAAAAGGGTATTAAACGCAGATAAAATTAAATCAAACAATTTGAATCTATTAAATATGTAAAATATAATTATTTACGAGTTACACTTTCTCTTTCGCCCGTTCCCATATTTCTTCCATTTCTTCTAAAGTGGATTCTTCCAGCTTTTTCCCTTTTGCCTTTAATTCTTCTTCTATTTTTTGGAATCGGGTCGTGAATTTTCGATTCGTCGCCCGGAGCATATCTTCAGCCGGAATATCAAAAAACCGCGAAAGATTCACTACCGAAAAAAGGACATCACCAATCTCTTCTTTGAAATTTTCCATATCCCCAGTTTCATGGGCTGATTTTAATTCATCTATTTCTTCATGAAGTTTTGCCCAAACATCATCCACATTGTCCCAATCAAATCCAGCATAGGCTGCTTTTTGTTGGAGCCGTTGGGCTCGAGTAAGCGCTGGTAGAGCCAAGGGAACACCATCCAATCGGGATTTTCTATTTTTCTCTACATGTTTTGTGGCTTCCCAATTTTGTTTGGCTTCAAAAGCAGCATCAGCTTTTTTATCCCCAAAAACGTGCGGGTGGCGCCGGACCAGTTTTTCATTCACTGTGTCCAATGAATCAGAAATATTGAATTTTGAATCTTCTGATGCAATTTGTGACTGTAACGCTACATGAAGCAATATATCACCCAATTCTTCCTGGAATGTTTCAAAGTCGCCCTTGTCCACGCTTTCCATTACTTCATATGCTTCTTCAATAAAATAAGGGAGCAATGATGCGTGCGTTTGTTCCTTGTCCCAAGGACACCCATCTGGCCCACGAAGTTTTTCAACGATCTCCAAAAGTTTAATAAACTTGTCTGCAGCATCTGGTTTATTCATTTAAGTCCCAAAAAGTTTATGCCAGTTTAATTGGCTTAATAAATTATTTTCTATTTTTGTCATTTCTATTTTTTCTTTTTCTGATTCGTCATTAAACCCAACCAAATGTAGGCATCCGTGAATGATGAGCCTTGCTACTTCTTTTTCATAGGATTCCCCAAAAGATAAAGCATTCTCATTTGCTCGTGGAAGGCTAATATAAATTTCACCTTCTACATCTTTTTCATCATATTCATTTAAACGAAAAGCGATCACATCTGTCCAATGATCTCTTTGGAAAAATTCTTTCTTCAGATTGGACAACAATTCATCAGATCCAAAAATAAAGGAGATATTTCCACTAGGGGCTTTATATTTATTTAAGACCGATTTGGCTAAATTTATAACTAATTTTTTATTAGGGCATTCCAGCGTTGGATCACAATCCACGGAAATAATGATCATGCAGAAGCAGTGCTTTTGGGATCATCGGGGTATTCCACCCGAATATGATAAATTCCACGTAGTACAGGTAACATTCCCGTGGTACCATCCACAGTTCCCTTGATCTTATTCAATTCGTCTAACGTAAGGGGACATTCATTCAATTGACCATCATCAATACGTCCCTTAATAATCTTATCGATCATAGCTTCGATCTTGAAAATATCCGGTTTTTTGATAGACCGAACGGCTGCTTCTACTGCTTCGCAGATCATGAGAATGCCTGTCTCTTTTGTGTTTGGTTTTGGGCCAGGATATCGGAAGGCACTTTCATCTACTTTGGCACCTGAGTCTTCAGCTTCTTTCAATGCCATTCGATAAAAATATTCTACGCGGGTTGTTCCATGGTGCATGGGAATAAAATTAGAAACAACTTTTGGGAGAGCATATTCCTGTGCAAGATTTAATCCTTCCTTCACATGTGCTCGGATAATACGTGCGCTCATGGTATGTGTAAGTGAATCGTGTTTATTTTCCCCGCCGTATTGGTTTTCAATAAAATATTCTGACTTTGCCATTTTTCCAATATCATGATAATAAGCACCCACGCGACAAAGCAATGCATGTGCTCCAATCGCATTTGCACATGATTCTGCAAGATTACCAACCACGATGCTATGATTAAAGGTTCCATTTGTTTCTTGTTGAGCCCGTTTTAATAGTGGATGATCATAATCTAATAATTCAATCAAAGTTAAATTGGTGGTTACTTCAAACAAGATCTCAAATAGACCAATCAATCCATAAGTCACAATTGGTGCTAAAATACTGTTAATGGTTAATAATTGAATATCACTTAACATGGTAATCCAATTATGTTCTTTGAAAAGCCCCAACCCAATAATGACAAAAATACTAGCAGCAATGAGAGCAAACATTGTGGTGAATAATTGGCTCCTTTTTCTCAATTGCCTGATATTATAAACGGCAATTGTTGCTGTGAAAAGTGAGACAATGACAAGATCAATGTTTTGTCCCATCATGAGCCCCATGAGAATTGCCATAGAAGTTGTAGCCATAAATCCGATTCGTGCATCAAATAAAATGGTAAGGGTCATGGCACCAACAGTTACGGGAATTAAATATTCCGACCATTCCAACCTAATCACAAATATATGAGCCAAACCCAATTGCAGTAAAAAAACGATTGAGATCAATAAGACCAATTTCCAATCTTGGAAGATGGTAATACGATACACTACTAAAAATGCAAAGAACAGAGAGACCACCACCGAGAGCATCATGATTCTCCCAAGAAAGCTCAAGGCAATTTTCGCCCAGCCAGAATTGGTTTCCTGTTTTGTGATTGCCACAGATAATGAGTTCAATTTTTGGAGAACATCATCAGTAATCCGAATATTGGCATCCACAATTAATTCATTTTCTAAAACTACACCTTGGCTACGGGGAACTTTATTTAAACTCTCAATTTGATGGCGCTCAGTAAGTTGTCGATCAAATAATAGATTTGGTTGCATAAACTCAACAATGAGATCATACCCCAGATCACGGAACATATCACCTTCGGAAAAAATAGAAAGCAATTCTTTTCTTGCTTTTGTCCATGCAGACTGAAGATCATTAAAACTGTCTGGTGTTGCTAGATCCGGAACATCGCTTTGATTAATCATAACTTGGTGACTAGCAATATCACTGAGTACAATATCATAAATACCTTCTGTCCATCTATTTTTGCAAATCTGAATCACATGATCTCTATTCCTATCCAAATCCTTCATATTTTTCGGATCTTGGTCCGCTGTCACATAGGTAATCCATTCGGGCTTTTCTACAGTGAATGAATAGATCCGGTGGAATTCATTTGTCAGGATGGATAGGTTAGCACTATCAGATACAAATTCGGAGTGAGCTTTTTCATATTGCTTGTTATAACGACGTTCATAGACCAATTTCTTGGATTCTTCAAGTCGCCAAATGGCATGCCGTAACTCGTTTGTCATAGCAAAGAATTCACCCAAAGCATCTATCTGTTTTGCTACAATTTCATCATTTCGGTTAAAAATATAAGGTACGGACTTTTTCTGTTCATCCAAATCGCTCTGTAGTCGTCCTTCAGTTTTTAAAATTGAAAAAGTAAAGGGGGCAATAATAGGTTCCCTAGTGATGTCATTGACTTGATAGGAATATTTTAATGCTTTCCCATGGGGGAAAAGAATAGAGATCAGCATTATTAAACCAAAAATGATCAGGTATTGTCTCCAATATTTATCAAATAAAAAATATAGGAAAAGTGGATTGGGCTTTTGTTTTTCTGTCATTAAATCTGAATTTCTTTTAGTATTTCTCTTGAAATGATAAGTCGCTGGATCTCGCTGGTTCCCTCACCAATCTCTAGTATCTTAGCATCCCTGAAAAAGCGTTCCACATCATACTCCTTTACATAGCCGTATCCTCCATGAATTTGGATAGCTTCGGTGGTCACTTCCATAGCTGTTTCACTGGCAAAGAGTTTTGCCATGGCTGCTTCTTTAGTAATGTCCAATCCTTGATCTTTCATCCACGCCGCATGGAAAACCAGCAATTTTGAAGCTTCTATCTTAGTTGCCATATCTGCCAATTTGAATCCAACAGACTGGAAATTATGGATTGGTTTTCCAAATGCAATTCGTTCAGTGGAATAGGCTAATGCACGCTCATATGCACCTAAAGCCGTTCCTATAGATAATGCACCGATGGAGACTCGACCAGATGTCAATGTTTTCAAAAATGTTTTAAAACCATTTGTGGGCGTTCCTAGCATGGATGTCGCTTTAATCCGCATATCCTTGAAAAATAGTTGCCGTGTGTCACTAGCACGCCATCCCATTTTTTTTCTTTAGGACCAATTTCCAAACCTGGTGTATTTGTAGAAATTGAAAATGCAGCAATACCCAGATTTTTTCCATTCTCAATCACTTGAGACGTGAAAGATAAGACACCTGCTTTTCCAGCATTTGTAATAAAAATCTTTCCGCCATTTACCACATATTCATCACCATCCCGAACTGCTTTTGTTTTTGTGGCACCTGCATCACTACCGGCATCCGGCTCTGTGAGGCCAAATGCACCCAACATTTCGCCAGTTGCCAGTTTGGGAAGATAGGTATTTTTCTGCTCATCCGATCCAAACATAAGAATGGGGAGTGAGCCCAGTGATGTATGTGCTGCCATAGTAATAGCCACTGATGCATCGGCCCGTGCCAACTCAATAATAGCTGTGGCAAAGGCAACCATATCCAACCCTGAGCCACCATATTCTTCCGGAATCAAGATGCCCATGAGACCCAATTCACCCATTTTATTCACGAGAGCCGTGGGAAATTCCCCTTGTTCATCCAAGTCCCGGGCAACCGGCGTGATTTCGGTATCAGCGAATTCACGAACCATATCACGAATCATGATATGTTCGTCAGTAAAAAATAAATTATCCATTGAAAAGGTGTTCTATTTTAAAAGGGTTAAGTTTGAATTTACAACAAGAGTTATTCAGTCGAAGACAATCGAATATCTCTAGCATTTAATTGAATTGATTCTTTCCCTCTCCATACATTTGTCTCTACAATACATGCGATATCTATAGGCACTCCCAAAATGAGATCCTGATAATGATGAGCTAGTCCGAATCCCACCACATCAATAACGGATTGTTTCTGCTTCACTTGGAATCTAATATGATCTCCATTTCCAATCACCTTTGGGTTTCCAATTACATTTGTGTTTGTGACAAAAAATTTTGGACGCATGTTTCCTGGTCCATAGGGACCCAGTTTTTTTATGAATTCCATAAACCGATGATTCAAATCAAATAATCTAATTTCCGCATCCAAATATAATTGAGGCTCAAGGTCATTAACATTTAATACTGAATCAGCATAAGATAAAAAAGCATTCCGAAAATCATTTAGTTTTGATTCATGGATTGCCAACCCTGCCGCCATGGCATGGCCGCCGTAATTCTTTAAATGCTCACTAGCTGCTGTTAAAGCATTGTAAAGATCCAACCCTTTTATACTTCGAGCAGATCCTTTTCCATTTCCTTCTTCATCAAAAGAAATGATAATGGATGGTCGGTTGAATTCTTCTTTTATCTTGGATGCCGCAATACCAACCACCCCTTGATGCCAACCTCGAGATCCTAACACAATGGCTTTATCTTTTTCCAAATCCACTTCTGAATTGACTAAAAATAACGCATCGTCCACAACACCTTGCTGAATTACTCTTCTTGATAAATTCTCCTGATCTAATTCTTGAGCCAGTTGATTAGCTATGTCAGTATCCGTTGTGGTTAATAATTCTACAGATCTATTTGCATCTCCCAATCGACCTGCCGCATTTATTCTTGGTGCTACATGAAACACAATTTGTGTAACAGATAAATCCCTATCTAAATCCACTTTTGCTACTTTCAATAATGAGCGAAGTCCGGGTCTCCTCGTTGTTCTCAAGGTTTTTAGTCCAATATGAACAAACACCCTATTTTCATCTCTCATGGGAACAAGATCAGCTGATGTTCCTAAGGCTGCTAAATCCATGAGGTCGGTTATTAAATCAAATGAATACCCCATCTTTTTCACTAGCCCTGATAAAAGTTTTAATGCAACGCCACCGCCACATAATCCTTTAAATGGATAATCGCAATCCACTTGTTTGGGATTTAAAATGGAATATGCATTTGGCAATATTCCTCCAGGGATATGATGATCAGTGATAATCACATCAATACCTTTCTCATTAGCATAATTAACACGGTTGATGGCATTAATACCGCAATCGCAGGTAATAAACAAGTCAGCACTAAATTTTCCTGCTTTATCAATCCCCATTTCTGAAACGCCATAGCCTTCCTTTTCACGATTCGGAATATAGGTTTTTACTTTTGCACCCAAATTGGAGAGCCCTGTATAAAGAATTGATGCACCTGTGGTACCATCCACATCATAATCTCCAAAAATAAAAATGGGTGTTTCAGATTCTATATTTCTGATGATCCGGTTAACTGCTTTTTCCATCCCTTTCATTAAAAAGGGATTATGAAGTTGGGAAATACTCGGTGAGAAAAATTCTTTAGTTTGATCCAAATCAGTCAATTTTCGAGAAACCATTACTTTCGCAATTGATTCTGGAACTTGGTAATGTTCCATTGTTGTTCTGACTTGATCAGATTGAAGATTTGGGAATATCCAACGCATAATATATAGAAAAATCGAGTCGGTCTATAAGCCGAGTTCTGTCCTTTAGCCTGAAAATTCAAAACCAAAGGGATGGTCATTCATCTAGCCATAATGTTACCATCATGGTCGAGCAACCTACCCGCTTCTTTAACGATGCGAACAACATCTTGAAGACTATTCGATCTTGCACCGGATGGGGTTTACAAGCATCCTGAATTTATTCACGACCTGGTGGTCTCTTACACCACCCTTTCACCCTTACCCCGCAAATAACGGGGCGGTTTACTTTCTGCTGCACTTTCCATGATTCGCGAATGCGAACCTCCCCTCATTAGGGGGCATCCTGTTCTGCGGTGCCCGGACTTTCCTCTCTTAGACCGCTCACGCGGGCCAAGAGTAACCATCCGACCGACTCAATTTTTAAAAACGATCTAATTTACAGAATTATTCTCACTATAAAGGAATCTTCCACATACATCACATCGATGAATAGCAGAATTAGCACGAACTTCTGTCACTTTTTGCATAGGCACATGTGCGCCACACCCTCCACAACCTGTCCCAGAGAGATTCACAACGGCCAATCCATCTCGTGCTTGAAATACACGATTGTAAATTGACACAGTATTAAGATCAAGACTTTCCACTTTATTTGAGCGCTTTTGTTCTAAAAATGATTTTTCTTCAGCAGAATCTGAAATAACTGATTCTAATTTTTCACGACGAACAGTTATTTCATTTGATAAAGATCCTAAATCTGATTCCATTGATTCAACAGATTCAGTTAAGGTTTCCTTTTCTTCTAAAAAAGAGAGCGTTTCTGTTTCGATATTGGACCGTTCTTCTTTCATATGATCCATTTCATGCATTAATGCATCATATTGTTTATTATTTGTAACTAGGAAAAGTTGGTCTTTTAATTTACTAACTTTGTCATTGATTTCAGCAATGCGTACCTCTCCTTTATGAGACTCGACAGCAAGTTCTTTCAATCTTTCTTTCTTTTCTATAAGTGAATTTTTAATAGATGCTTCCTGCTGATCTAATTCGTTAACCTTAAATGGTAAATCACCTAGAAGATCATTCAGATCTCTTAATTTTGTATCAATTCCTTGTAATTCGATTAGTTTTTCCATAGACATAGTTACCTCAATGTAAAAAAAATGCACCGTACGGTGCATTGTAAAAATTGTTTTTAGGTCCCAGTTTCCTGCGTCAACCTTGGTTTTACCCCCACAAGAATAATCATTGTGGTTTTTGTTTGAATTATTTTATTCATATCCAGCTAATAAATTTACCAATTTAATCCATCAATATGAATGGTTTAATGATGGATTTATTTTCTATCTCAGGTCTTTTTAACAAGAAGAGATTTAACTTCCTCGATAGTCTTTTGAATAGTATGACTTTCACCTCCAACGGCCTCTCTGTAAAGAGTAACTATATCATTAATTACTTCAGCCACTTTCCATTCAACGTCATCGATAAAAACCCGTTCTCCTACCTTAATTAGAACTTCTTTTTTAACTTGGAATTTTGTGATTTTTCTCATAATTGAAATTTGCGTGATAATAGCCCATAAAAACAAGGAACACAGATGAAAATCTAAATAGGCTAAAAGATGGAATTTCTTTAATCTTACTCTGTTATTTTAACCATATTTTTCCCTTTTGATCTATGTTCAATTCTTTTGTTAAACGACACATTGGCTCCAAGAATGCCCATATCCAGGCAATGCTTTCTGAATTAGAGCTTACATCTCTAGATGAACTTTCTATAAGCGTGGTTCCTGAAAATATTCTTACCAAAACATCCTCGAATTTTCTACCTAAAAAATCCGAACCAGAAACCATTAATCGGCTACAAGAATTTGCTAGAATGAATTCTGTATTCCAGTCTTACATAGGGATGGGATATTATGGGACAATCGTTCCTGCCGTCATTAAACGAAATATATTAGAGAACCCCGGCTGGTATACTTCATATACGCCTTATCAAGCAGAAATTAGTCAAGGGCGCTTGGAAGCATTATTAAATTTCCAGACTATGGTTTCAGATCTCACCGGGCTTCCGTTAGCAAATTCATCCTTGCTTGATGAAGGTACCGCAGCAGCAGAAGCTATGCTTATG
>FUWD013429698.1_pt4 | contig 24851 bp, 25 predicted proteins | sample 1063281 | NCBI WGS metagenome assembly FUWD01 (sample SAMEA79048168, study PRJEB19326) | metagenome | biome: marine | reverse complement strand
TTGCGCTAAATTGAAACTTAATTCTCTGTAGTGGCAATTCGTACGTTCCAAAAGTTTCCCACTGTTCGTGTAAATACTTTCTCCATAAATTTGGTTTCCTCCTCTAAATTCTTTTTCCCAATTCATTTCTCCTCCCCAACGATCTTCGTATACATAACGACCCGCAATGGTAAAAACCTTATTACTTTTTCTTTCGATATTCACTTTATTAAATATTGAAATTCTATTTTGTAGGGTTAAATCGGTAAAATTATCACTATTATTATCAATTCTATTTTGAAAATTGAAATAATTAACACCTAACAACCCTTGTACCTTGTCTGATGCTTTATAGCTCATGCTAATATCTGTGTTCACTTCTCCCCAAGAACTCGCCATAATATCCGTGGATAAGATAGGTGCATTTGTAGGTTTTTTAGTGATGACATTTATAATACCACCAACAGCTTCAGAGCCGTATAGCGTAGAAGCTGGGCCTTTCACAATTTCTACTCTTTCTATGAGTGCTTGCGGAATTCCCGTCAACCCATAAACAGTAGAAAGACCACTTACAAGTGGCATTCCGTCAATTAAAACAAAGGTGTAAGGTCCTTCTAAACCATTAATATGAATGTCTCCTGTATTACAGACACTGCAATTTAATTGCGGACGAACGCCGTTCACATTTTGTAAAGATTCGAAGATAGAAGGCGTAGGGTTTTTTCTAAAAAAAGTTGGGCTATACACTTCCACAGGAACAGGACTGTTTGTTTTTGATACGGGCCTTAAGGTTCCAGAAATAACAATTTCATCTAAAGAGTCATCTTCTAATAAAACAATATTTTTAGTGATTTTTTTATCACCAGTAATTGTAATTTTTACTGCTACTGTTTTATATCCAATACTACTAACAATTAAAGTATAGTTGTCTTCCGGTATGTTTTTTAGCTCATAAAAACCTGTATCATTGGAAGAAGTACCAATTCTAGTTTTCTTTAAATATACATTTGCATACGGAATTTCATCACCATTTTCTGCGGTTGTTTTTCCGCTAATTGTTTGGCCTACCACAAGGGTTGACATTAATAATAAATAAATAGATACTATATTTTTCATTTTAGAATAGTTTAATTTTTGGCAAAGGTAACATTATTTTTAGACTTGTCTAAAAATTTATTCGAATAAAAATAAAAAGTATACCTTTGCACCACTAAATACCTATTATGTTTACACTTTCTGAAGAGAATTATTTAAAGGCAATTTATCATTTAGAAGCAGACTCTAAAAAAGGAATCAGTACAAATGCTATTGCTAAAAGCTTAGAAACAAAAGCTTCTTCTGTGACCGATATGGTTAAAAAATTATCTGAAAAAGAAGTGGTTCTCTACAAAAAATACCAAGGAGTAACATTAACGGAACTTGGAAAAAAAACTGCTGCAAATATTGTAAGAAAACACCGTTTATGGGAAGTCTTTTTAGTAGAGCGATTAAATTTTTCTTGGGATGAGGTGCATGAGGTTGCAGAGCAATTAGAGCACATAAAATCACCAAAATTAATTAATCAATTAGATGCGCTTTTGGGGTTTCCCAAACACGATCCTCATGGAGATCCAATTCCGGATAAAGAAGGGAATGTAAACACCGTTGATAAAATTCTTTTAGCAACCTTAAATAAGAATGAAACGGGTGTTTGTGTTGGGGTAAATGATTCTTCATCAGAATTTTTACGGTTTTTAGATAAGAAGAAAATCACGCTCGGAAAAAAAATAACCGTTTTAGAAAAAGAAGATTTTGATGATTCTTTATCCATAGAGATCGATGGAGAAAAATTATCAATTTCAAAGAAAATAGCCAATAATTTATACATAAAGAAGTAGTAAAATATGAAGAAATATATAGTTTTAGTATTTTTAATAATCAGTGTTTCATGCCAACAAAAAGCGAAGAAAAACAAAAAACTGCAGGTGGTTACCACAACAACTATGATTACCGATTTGGTAAAAAATATTGGTGGTGATAAAATAGACATTCAAGGATTAATGGGAGCGGGCGTAGATCCGCATTTATACAAAGCAAGTGAAGGAGATGTAAGTAAATTCTTTAATGCAGATGTAATTATTTATAATGGATTGCATTTAGAGGGGAAGTTAGAAGATGTGTTCGAAAAAATGCGTCAACAAAACAAACAAACGATTGCAGCTTCTGATGCTATAGATACCGCTACCTTAATTGGCTCAGAATATTTTGCGTCTAATTACGATCCACATATTTGGTTTAGTATTACCAATTGGGAAATTATTACACAGTATATTACAGATAAGTTATGTGCCCTAGATCCCGAAAATGCAGTAACTTATAAATTAAATGGAGCAAACTATTTAAAAACATTGGCGTCTTTAAAAACAACAATAACTGAACAAGTAAATTCTTTACCAGTAGAAAAGAGAATTTTAGTAACAGCGCATGATGCTTTTAATTATTTTGGAAAAGAATTTCAATTTAATGTAGTTGGCTTACAAGGCTTGTCCACAGCAACAGAGGCTGGTGTTCAGGATGTTCGTAGGTTGGCGAGTTTTATTGAAGAAAAAAATGTGAAAGCAATTTTTGTAGAAAGTTCAGTACCAAAAAGAACTGTGGAAGCTTTGCAAGAAGCCGTAAGAGCAAAAGGTCAGGAAGTACTGATTGGAGGAACGTTATATTCGGATGCTTTAGGAAGTGCAGGAACAGCAGAAGCTACGTATGTTGGAATGTACAAACACAACGTGCATATTATTGTTAGCTCTTTAAAATAAAATAAATGGAACCACAAAAAATAGCGATTGCTGTAGATGATTTAACGGTTGCATACAATTATAAACCTGTTTTATGGGATATTGATTTGGCCATTCCTGAAGGTGTTTTAATGGCAATTGTGGGCCCGAATGGCGCAGGGAAATCAACCTTAATAAAAGCTATTTTAGGAATTATTGATCCAATTGCAGGAAGTGTTTCGATTTATGGAAAACCCTATGACAAACAACGGAAATTAGTAGGGTATGTTCCGCAGAAAGGAAGTGTGGATTGGGATTTTCCTACGACAGCTTTAGATGTGGTGACGATGGGGACTTACGGAAGTTTAGGCTGGATTAAAAGACCCGGAAGAAAGGAAAGAAAAATAGCATTAGAGTCTTTAGAAAAAGTAGGAATGCTTTCTTTTAAAGACCGACAAATAAATCAGTTATCAGGTGGGCAACAGCAACGTGTTTTTTTAGCGAGAGCTTTGGCACAAAATGCGGATATCTATTTTATGGATGAGCCTTTTCAAGGGGTAGACGCAACTACAGAAATTACGATTATTAATATTTTAAAGGAATTGCGAAAAGCAGGAAAAACAGTGGTTGTGGTGCATCATGATTTGCAAACTGTGCCCGAATATTTTGATTGGGTTACTTTTTTAAATGTAAAAAAAATAGCGACAGGTCCTGTAAAAGATATTTTTAATGACGATAACTTGACGAAGACTTATGGTATCAATTACAAGGTCAGTGTACAAAAGTAGCTTTTTTCAAAAAGAGATAAGAAATAACAAATAACTAAAACTCATCCCATCGATTTTACAGAATATATAAAGCTCGTTTTTACAGACTACACCTTACGGACAATAACCTTGGGGACAGCAATATTGGGCTCAATTTGTGGTATGCTAGGTAGTTTTGCTGTATTGCGAAAGCAAAGTTTATTGGGTGATGCGATTTCACATGCAGCTTTACCCGGAATTGCAATTGCTTTTTTAATTACAGGTACAAAAGAAACCAATGTATTATTAATAGGTGCGCTGGTAAGTGGTTTATTGGGTGCATTTTGGATTCGAGGTATTACTAAAAGAACACATTTAAAGTCAGATACTGCATTGGGCTTAATTTTATCTATTTTCTTTGGGTTTGGAATGCTGTTGCTAACCTATATTCAAAAGTTGCCGAATGCGAACCAGTCTGGATTGGATAAATTCTTATTTGGACAAGCTGCAACATTGTTGGCAAGAGATGTTTGGTTTATGGCATCTGTAACGTCTATTTGTTTGGTGGTGTTGCTGCTGTTCTGGAAAGAGTTTAAAATCTTATTGTTTGATGCCGATTATGCGAAGACTTTAGGTTTTAATATTCAATTCATTGATATTTTAATAACTTCGTTTATCGTAATTGCAATCGTTTTAGGGCTTCAAACAGTGGGTGTTGTATTAATGAGTGCAATGTTATTAGCGCCAGCTGCAGCGGCAAGACAATGGACGAATAGTTTAGGAGTTATGGTGATGCTGGCTGCGTTTTTTGGAGCTAGCTCTGGAGTTATAGGCACTGCAATTAGTGCAAGTCAGAACAATCTATCCACTGGACCCGTAATTGTTTTGGTCGCAGCTGTTTTTGTGGTTTTCTCTTTTATTTTTTCTCCTTCAAGGGGCTTATTATTCAGGCAAATCAGATTTATTCAGAACAGAAAAGATTTAAAGCTGCATAAAACGTTGGCGTTTATGTTTGAGATTGCAAAAGGTCATGAGAATATATCACACCCACATGCCGTGAAAATATTAAATAATTTCCACGGTTATACCAGGAAATCACTCGGAAAATTAGAACAAAAAGAATATATAAATGTTGCGGGTTCTATGTGGTCTATGACGCCAAAAGGATATCATTTTGCAGCAAATTTATACAATCAACAAGGAAACGAAAATGAGTAGTGCTCAAATAGAAATACAATTAATTGCTTGCATCGTGGCAATTGCCTGTGCAATTCCAGGCACCTTTTTAGTATTGCGAAAAATGGCGCTAATTAGCGACGCAATTAGTCATTCTATTTTACCAGGTTTGGTATTGGGTTTTTTTATCACACACGACTTAAATTCTCCGATATTAATTTTTATGGCAGCATTGTCTGGAGTAGTGACTGTTGTTTTGGTCGAGTTTATTCAGAAAACAAAATTAGTAAAAGAAGATACTGCAATCGGCTTAGTTTTTCCAGTACTCTTTAGTATTGGTGTTATTATGATTGCAAAAAATGCCAATGATGTACATTTAGATACGGATGCTATTTTATTAGGAGAATTAGCTTTTGCTCCTTTTGATCGGTTTTTAGTAGATGGATCCGATTTAGGTCCAAAATCTCTCTGGATTATAGGAACTATTTTATTAATAACGATAGGTTTATTATTTGCTTTTTTTAAAGAATTGAAAATTAGCACGTTTGATGCTGGCCTAGCAACAGCTTTAGGTTTTTCGCCAATCATGATTCATTACGGATTAATGAGTGTTGCCTCCATCACTATTGTAGGTTCTTTTGATGCAGTCGGAGCAATTTTAGTAGTTGCCTTAATGATTGCACCAGCAGCAACCGCATATTTATTAACCGACAACTTGAAGAAAATGTTGGGTTTATCGGTTGTATTCGGTGTTTTTTCAGCGATTTCTGGCTATTGGTTGGCACATTGGTTAGATGCTTCTATTTCTGGATCCATGACTACCGTTTTAGGAATTGTATTCTTAACAGTGTATTTATTCGCTCCAAAAAGAGGTTTAATTTCTGTATTGTATAGAAACAAACAACAGCAAATAGAAGTCTCGTTATTAACGTTTTTATTGCATTTAAACAATCATCAAGAAATAAGTGAACGCCATATAAATCATTTAAATGAGCATATTAATTGGCGGCGTGTAAAATCAAAATCTGTATTAGATTTAGCTTTAAAAAATAACATGATTGTCATCGAGAAAAGTATTATTTCTTTAACGGATAAAGGAAAGAACTTTACCGACAAGGCGATAGATTATATCATCACCAACGATCATTCTAAAATAGAATCTATAAAAGAAGATTTCTTTTTATTTAGAGGATAACAATCCCTATATTTTGTATTTTGCAGTAAAATAACGCTGTGCAGCAACTCTCAACTTTTCAAGTATACAATGCTTCTGCAGGAAGTGGAAAAACATTCACTTTAGTAAAACAATACCTGAAAGTTTTATTGACTTCGGACGATCTTTTTATGTTCCAGAAAGTATTGGCGATTACGTTTACCAACAAAGCAGCTGGTGAAATGAAAGCGCGCGTGTTGTCAAGTTTAGAAGAGTTTTCAGAAGGGAATATAGGTGATTTATTAAAAATAATCTTAGAAGAAACGGACTTGAATCAAACGATAATTCAAGAACGGAGTAAGAAAATTTTAGATGCTATTCTACAGAATTATGCCGCTTTCTCAATTACTACCATCGATAGCTTTACCCATAAGATTATCAAAAGCTTTGCACATGATTTAGGTTTGTCGCTCAACTTTGAAGTAGAAATGGATGCAATTTCGTTATTAAATGAAGCGGTAGATGTTTTAATTTCAAAGATTGGCACCCATAAGAAGCTTACCAATCTTTTAATTGATTATTCTTTGGACAAAGCAGATGACGATAAATCTTGGGATATTTCTAAAGATTTAAATGATTTTGCTCGGGTATTGCTCAATGAAGATGACGTAAAGCATTTTAGGAAACTTGCAGATAAGGAGTTGGATGATTTTTTTGAGCTTAAAAAGAAACTGCAAAAGGCAAATACAGAAATAGAGGCAACTTACAAGAAACTTGGAGAAGAGGTGCTCCAATTTATTGAGACTAATGGGGTTTCAATGGCAGATTTTGCCTATGCTGGTGAGGTTGTAAAACATTTTCAAAAGTTCACAAAGTTGCGGTTTTTAAAAAGTGAAGAATTGAAATTTGATGGGAGGTTGAATACCACTATTGAAGAGGTTAAGAGTCTCTCTGCGGCAAAGGCCAATCCGGCAACAAAACAAGCTGTTGACGGTATTTCAGATCAATTAAGGGCATACTATCAGGAGTCTAAAGAAGTATACAATAGTTCGTATTCTAATTACCTGCTCAATAAAATTACTTTAAAAAGTATTATTCCGTTAGCGGTTTTGAACAATATTAATACGGAGCTTAATAGCATAAAAGAGGATAATAATATTCGTTTAAACGCAGAATTTAATCAACTGATCTCAGACAACATAAAAGACCAGCCTGCCCCCTTTATATATGAAAGAATTGGACAGCGTTTTCAGCATTATTTTATTGATGAAATGCAAGACACATCGGTATTACAGTGGCAAAATTTAATTCCTTTAATAGAGAATGCGTTGGCCCAAGAGAATAGTAACTTATTGTTGGTTGGCGATGGTAAACAGGCCATTTATAGATGGCGTGGTGGGAAAGCAGAACAATTCATAGCGCTAGGGTCAAAGAAAGAAAACCCTTTTAATATTGATAAGGAGGTTAAAAACTTAGAAACGAATTATAGAAGCTATTCAGAAATTATCAATTTTAACAATTCTTTCTTTCAGCACACTGCTACTTTTCTTCAAAATGAATCCTACAAAAAATTATTTTACGAAGGAAATACACAGTTAGAAAACTCCAAAAAAGGAGGTTTTGTTTCCCTTTCTTTTTTGGACAAAGCGGATGAAAAGGAAGCAGAGAAAACAAAGTATCCAAGAAAAGTTTTGGAGAAAATAAAGGGGCTAGAAAAAGATTTTTACCTAAATGAAATCTGCGTCTTAACGAGAACAAAAAAAGATGGGATTGCAGTTGCGGACTATCTGTCAGAAAATGGAATTGCCATCGTCTCATCAGAAACCTTATTGTTAAAAAGTAATTCTAAAATTAATTTTATTATTGATGTTTTATATAGCCTTCAAAATACAAATGATGAAGAGAGAAGGTTTGAGTTTTTATACTTTTTGCATGAACACCTGCAGATAAAAACATCAAAACACGCTTTTTTTAAGAAATACGTGAAAGTAACAAACGATTTAATTTTTGAAGATTTAAAGGCTTTTGGGGTTTCATTTAATTTTCGTGTGTTTCAGCAAGTACCTTTTTATGAAAAAATTGAAGAGATCATTAGAGGCTTTAAGTTAGTGACTTCTTCAAATGCTTACGTGCAGTTTTTTTTAGACATTGTTTTAGAGCAACAGCGAAAAGCAACAGATATTGGGGATTTCTTAGAGTATTGGGAACGTAAAAAAGACGCTTTGAGCATTGTAGCTTCAGAAAATACAGATGCCGTGCAAGTAATGACCATTCACAAGTCTAAGGGGTTAGAATTTCCCGTGGTAATTTTCCCTTGTGATATGGATATTTATAGACAAATTAATCCTAAAATTTGGTTTGATGATTTGCCAAAAGAGTACGATTTTAAAGAACTTTTAATAGATTATAAGAAAGATCTAAGTTTGATCAATGCAAGGGGGTTGGAAATATACAATACACGAAGAGAGGCGTTGGAATTGGATAATTTTAATTTACTATATGTTGCATTAACAAGGGCTGCAGAGCAGTTGCATATTGTTACTGAAAAGAAAATTTCTGCCAAAGGAGTTGAAAATAAGAGCTATTATTCGGGGATTTTTATCAATTATTTAAAAGAACAAAATCTTTGGCAAGCAGACTGTTTAGAATATCGTTTTGGAAACGAACTAAGAGTTCAAAAGAAAGAAAAGCAAGCTTCTTTAACGGTGGTTCATGAAAAATTTATTTCCACACCTTGGCAAGAGCACAATATAGTATTACTGGCTAGTTCTTCAAAATTATGGGATACAGCGCAAGGAGATGCGATTGGTTTTGGAAATTTATTTCATGAAATATTGTCAAAAATTATTACAAATAAGGATGTTGAATCAGTTACAAATCAATACCATCAAAAGGGATTTATTGACGAGGAACAGTTGAAATCAATAAAATTAGAGATGTCTGCGATTGTAAACCATCCAAAATTAACTGCGTATTATGCGGAAGATGCCGTGGTTTTTAATGAAAGAGAAATTGTAGATGTAGACAATCAAGTAATTATTCCAGATCGATTAGTTTTTAACCATAAAAATCAGGTTGCAATTATAGATTATAAGACGGGACACCCATCTAACGAGCATCATCAACAACTATTAAAGTACGAAAGAGTTTTAAAATCGATGGGTTTTAAAATTGACAAGAAATTACTCGTATATATTTATGATAAAATTGACGTTGTTGAAGTATAATCAAAAAAATAAACTTTGTAACTTTGTATTTCTTAAATCAATAAAAAATGTACGGTAAAATTAAAGATACTTTAGTAAAGGAGATTGAAGAAATAAAAGAAGCAGGTTTGTATAAATCTGAAAGAATTATAACATCCCCGCAAGACGCACTTATTAAAATTTCTACAGGAGAAGAAGTGCTCAATTTTTGTGCTAATAATTATTTGGGTTTATCAAACCATCCCGAGGTAATTCAGGCTGCAAAGGATACTTTAGATTCTCATGGTTTTGGTATGGGTTCTGTACGTTTTATTTGTGGTACTCAAGATATCCACAAGCAGTTAGAGCAAAAAATTGCAGATTTTTATACCACAGAAGACACTATTTTATATGCCGCTTGTTTTGATGCAAATGGAGGTGTCTTTGAGCCACTATTAACTAAAGAAGATGCAATTATTTCAGACAGTTTAAATCATGCTTCGGTTATTGATGGAGTTCGTTTGTGTAAAGCAGCGCGTTATCGCTACAATAATAACGACATGTCTTCCTTAGAGGAGCAATTAATTGAGGCGAATACACAAAATCATCGTTTTAAGATTATTGTTACGGATGGTGTCTTTTCAATGGATGGTATTGTTGCTAAACTAGATGAAATTTGCGATTTAGCAGATAAGTATGACGCTTTGGTTATGGTAGATGAATGCCATGCTACTGGCTTTATCGGAAAAACAGGACGTGGAACTGTAGAGTTGAAAAATGTAATGGACAGAGTGGATATTGTAACAGGAACCCTTGGAAAAGCTTTGGGAGGTGCAATGGGTGGTTATACAACTGGAAAAAAAGAAATTATTGAAATTTTACGCCAGCGCTCTAGACCTTATTTATTTTCGAATTCTTTAGCGCCAACAATAGTGGGAGCTTCATTAAAAGTCTTCGACTTAATTTCAAATGATACTTCGCTTCGAGATCAATTAGAGTGGAATACAAATTACTTTAGAGTAGAAATGGAAAAGGCTGGCTTCGATTTGGTGGGTGCAGATGCAGCAATTGTGCCTGTTATGCTATATGACGCAAAACTTTCTCAAGAGATGGCAAATAGATTATTAGAAAAAGGAATTTATGTTATCGGTTTCTTTTTTCCTGTAGTTCCTAAAGGGAAAGCAAGGATACGAGTGCAGTTGTCCGCAGCGCATACAAAAGAGCATTTAAACAAAGCAATTACAGCTTTTATTGAAGTAGGTAAGGAGTTAAAAGTCATCTAAAAGCCTTGTGTTTATTGGGTATCCTGAATATTTTTTCAATTTATTTTGTAAACTCGTAATAAGAGACTACTTTTGTTTGGAACAATAAAAAAAAACAATTTAAAAAATTTAACAATGAAAACATTAAAAATAGCTGTAATAGCTTTATTTACATTAGTATTGACTAGTAATGTAAACGCTCAAGACGCCAATAATCCTTGGGTTGTAGGTTTTGGAATAAATGCGTTAGATTTTAATAATGGTGGCTGATTTTAGTAGTAAAATAGATGATTTAATAGAAGTTAAAGATTGGAATACACTTCCTTCAATTTCAAGAATTTCTGCAGAGAAATACTTAGAAAAAGGTTTTAGTTTACAGTTAGCTGGTTCTTTAAATAAAATTGAAACGATAGTGAGTGATGGAGATTCAGATTATCTTTATTATGCTATCGATGCGATTGTAAAATACGATTTAAATACTTTAGTAGGTGAAACAGCTTGGTTTGATCCTTATGTATTTATTGGTGGAGGGTATACATCTGCTGATCATGAAGCAGAGGGTATGTTAAATGTTGGATTCGGTTTCAATACTTGGTTTAATGAAAACATAGGTTTAAACTTCCAAACAGCAGGTAAAAAAGGATTTTCATCAAAGGTAAGAACTCACATGCAGCACTCAGTTGGTTTAGTTATCAAATTTGGAGGTACAGATACAGACGGAGATGGAGTATATGATAAATTTGATGCATGTCCTGAAGTTGCTGGTTTAGAAAAGTTTAATGGTTGTCCAGATGCGGATGGCGATGGAATCAAAGATTCTGATGATGCGTGTCCAAATGTTGTAGGTTTGGTTGCTTTGAACGGTTGTCCTGATGCTGATGGTGATGGAATCGCAGATAAAGATGACATGTGTCCGAATGAAAAAGGTACAAAAGCAAACAAAGGGTGTCCAGATACTGACGGTGATGGAACTTTAGATAAAGATGATAAATGTCCAGCGGTTACAGGACCAACTGCGAATGCAGGATGTCCTTGGCCAGATACAGATGGAGATAGTATTTTAGATAAAGACGATAAGTGTCCAATGGTTGCAGGTGTTGCTTCAGAAGGAGGTTGTCCAGAAATAATTTCTAATGAAGCTAAAATGGGAATGGATACGTTTGCAGAGGCTATTTTATTCAACTTAGAAAGCGCAAGTTTTCAAAAAGGAGTTGAGAAAGATTTAGACGGTATGTTAGCGATCATGAATGAATTTCCAGAGGCTAACTTTGCAATTAATGGGTATACAGATACTTCAGGAAGTGTTTCTGGAAATCTAAAGCTATCAAATGCAAGAGCGAATGCTGTTTCGGCGTATTTAGTTGAAAATGGTGTGGATGCTTCAAGATTAACTGCTACAGGTTTTGGTCAAGAAAGCCCAATTGCTTCAAACAAAACAAGAGCAGGTAGAGTTCAAAATAGAAGAGTAGAAGTGAAGGTAACAAACTAGTTCTCCTTATAAAATAGTAAAAAGGTCTCATCAGAAATGATGAGACCTTTTTTTTTAAAAAACTTTTTTTATTCCCTGCAAAAAAGTACCTTTGCAACCTTAAATTGAGGTACTAAATCTCAAAATACAAATAATAACTATAATTAGATACAGATGTCTACGACAACAGGAAAAGTTTCTCAAATTATTGGGCCCGTAATCGATGTTGAGTTCAATACAGAAAATTCTGAACTTCCTAAAATTTATGATTCGTTAGAAATTAAAAAAGCGGATGGTGCTATTTTAGTATTAGAAGTACAACAGCATATTGGTGAAGATACGGTTAGAACCATTGCTATGGACGCAACTGATGGTTTAAGTAGAGGGACAGAAGTGTTCGCTACTGGGAATCCAATTCAAATGCCAATTGGAAAAGATATTTACGGTCGTTTATTCAATGTGACTGGAGATGCTATTGATGGTTTAGGAAATTTAAATAAAGAGGGTGAAGATGGTGTTTCAATTCACCGTGCAGCACCCAAGTTTGAAGACCTATCTGTTTCAACAGAAGTTCTATTTACAGGAATTAAGGTAATTGATTTAATTGAGCCGTATGCAAAAGGAGGTAAAATTGGATTGTTTGGAGGAGCAGGTGTAGGTAAAACTGTTCTAATTCAAGAATTAATAAACAACATTGCAAAAGGACACGGTGGTTTGTCTGTATTTGCAGGAGTTGGAGAAAGAACACGTGAAGGAAATGATTTACTTCGCGAAATGTTAGAGTCAGGAATTATAAAATACGGAGACGATTTTATGCATTCCATGGAAGAAGGAGGATGGGATTTATCTAAAGTTGATAAACCTGGAATGAGAGACTCTAAAGCTACCTTTGTTTTTGGACAAATGAATGAGCCACCTGGAGCGCGTGCGCGTGTTGCCTTGTCTGGTTTAACAATAGCTGAGTATTTTAGGGATGGAGCCGGTGAAAGCCAAGGAAAAGATGTACTGTTTTTTGTAGATAATATTTTTCGTTTTACACAAGCAGGTTCTGAGGTTTCTGCACTGTTAGGGCGTATGCCTTCTGCAGTAGGTTACCAACCAACATTAGCAACAGAGATGGGTGCAATGCAAGAGCGCATTACTTCTACTAAAAAGGGCTCTATTACCTCTGTACAGGCAGTTTACGTGCCTGCGGATGATTTAACCGATCCTGCACCAGCAACTACTTTTGCGCATTTAGATGCAACGACAGTATTGTCGCGTAAAATTGCTGAATTAGGTATTTATCCAGCAGTAGATCCTTTGGACTCTACTTCTAGAATTTTATCAGCTGACATTTTAGGAGAAGAGCATTACAACACTGCAACTGCTGTAAAAGAAATTTTACAAAGGTATAAAGAATTGCAAGATATTATTGCCATTTTAGGAATGGAAGAATTGTCTGAAGAGGATAAGTTAGTAGTACACAGAGCAAGACGTGTGCAACGTTTCTTATCTCAGCCTTTTCATGTTGCTGAACAATTTACAGGGATTCCTGGAGTTTTAGTTGATATTAAAGACACTATTAAAGGGTTTAACATGATTATGGATGGTGAGCTAGACAAATATCCTGAAGCTGCTTTTAATTTAAGAGGATCAATTCAAGATGCTATTGATTCTGGTGAAAAAATGTTAGCTGAAGCATAAACAGTTGGCAATTTTTAGTGATGAACGTTATGTGATTAACTAAGAATAAACAACCAAAAAATATAAAATTATGTTTTTAGAAATTGTAACACCAGAAGCGATATTGTTTTCTTCAGAAGTTGATTTGTTTTCAGCTCCAGGAAATGACGGAGAGTTCCAAATATTAAACAATCACGCTCCGATAGTCACGATCTTAAAAGAAGGTGAGGTAAAAATTCATGTGCACAGTCAAGAACATATAGTGCTAGACGATTTACATGGGGATTTACAAACTCAGGCAGATGATGATAAAGTTTTAACTTTAAAAATCAAGTCTGGAACTTTAGAGTTAAATGATAATAAAGCTATTATTTTAGCAGATTAAGCGCTGTAATAATCAAAACAATACACCTCAAGACTTTTATGTTTTGGGGTTTTTTTGTGCCATTAAACAAGCGTTACTTGATTTTTTTTAGGTATTTACCTTATTCTTATTTTTAGAATTCGGGGTATAATACTGAGGAGATCGTATCAGGTATGCTATTAAAAATAAGAGATATACTTCATAAAAATATTGTAAATTTGCCCTATGGAAGAAACAAACAGACAACGTAAAATTGCAGGAGTTTTACAAAAAGATTTGGTAGATGTGTTGCAAAAAGCAGCGCAAGATGGTATGAAAGGAGTCATAATTTCTGTTTCTAAAGTACATGTTACTGCAGATTTAGGAGTTGCAAAAGTTTATTTAAGTATTTTCCCCTCAGAAAATAGAGATGAAATGGTCAAAGGGATTCAGTCGAATACGCCATTGATTCGGCATGAAATGGCAAAGAGAACGCGAAACCAGTTAAGAAGGATGCCAGAGTTATTATTTTTTGGTGATGATACTTTAGACTATATTGAGGAAATTGACAAGTCGTTGAAAGGAAATGATGCAGACCCTATAAAAAACCCTGATGTGCTAGAAAGACGTCAAAAAAAATAAAATCATATTCTCTATTTGAGTTTTTCTTACTACATAGCCAAAAGATATTTATTTTCTAAAACCGGTAATAATGCTATAAACATTATTACGGTGATTGCATCCTTCGGAGTAATTGTAGGTTCTTTAGCGTTGTTTGTAATTTTATCAGGATTTTCAGGACTTAGAACCTTTAACTACAATTTATTAGATGTTTCTGACCCAGATATAAAAATTACAGCAATAAAAGGGAAGTCTTTTTTTGTTACTGCCGATTTAATGGAAAATTTGCATCAGAATCTTTCAATCAAAGAAACCTCAAATATTGTAGAAGAACGTGTTTTTTTAGAGTACAATGATAAAACTGAGATTGCCTATATCAAAGGAGTTGAAGAAAATTATACAAATGTTTCTAAAATAGATGCAGCACTAAGTGCAGGAACTTGGCTTCAAACGGACTATACTAATACCGCTGTCATTGGACGAGGAATTTCAAATAAACTTTCTTTAGGGATTTTAAATTATGGGGTTCCTTTAAAAATAATGATTCCAAAACCAGGGACCGGTTTTATAAACCCTAGAAACCCGTTTTATAAAATCAAAACGCAGATTGTAGGAATTTACGTAGGTACGGAAGAGTTCGAAAGTAAATATGTGTTTACATCCATCGAGCAGGCTAGAAGCTTGTTGCGTTATAAAGAAAACCAAGTAACTTCAATAGAGCTGAAGCTAACAGATGTGCAAGAGGCAGATGCGGTTGCTAGTTTTTTAGGAGAGCGTTTGGGCAAGGCTTTTAAAGTACAAACGAAAGCGCAATTGAATGCTGTGTTTTACAAAGTCATAAATACTGAAAATTTTGTCTCCTATTTAATTTTCACATTAATAGTGATCATCGCACTATTCAACGTTACTGGTGCAATAATTATGATGATTATTGACAAGAAACAAAATTTAAAAACGCTTTTTAACTTAGGGGCAACACTCAAAGAAATTAAGAAAATTTTTATATTTCAAGGGTTTTTATTGACCTTTTTCGGGATGTGTGTTGGCTTATTCTTAGGAACTGTATTGGTTTTTCTTCAAAAAGAATTTGGGTTGTTTATGATCGTCCCAAATTTAGCATACCCCGTAGAATTTAGAATCACAAATCTCCTAATCGTATTTTGTACGATCACAATATTAGGGTTTTTAGCCGCAAAAATAGCAAGCAGTAGAATTTCTGAAGATTTTATAGAAAAGTAAATTAATAAGCTTGTGGAATAATTAGGTCTCCAAATTTAGCTTCCACTTCATCAAATGCATTAAAAACATGGGCCGCATCATCTGAAGTTACCATTTTCATACGATGTTCTTTAAAATGTGGAATACCTTTAAAGTAATTTGTGTAATGTCTCCTTGTTTCAAAAACTCCTAAAACTGGTCCTTTCCAATCAATAGCCATCTGCAAATGTCTTCTAGCCATTTCTACACGTTGTGCAATCGTGGGTTTTCCTAGGTGTTCTCCCGTTTTAAAATAATGCTTCACTTCATTAAAAAACCAAGGATATCCAATGGCAGCTCTGCCAATCATCGCCCCATCTAATCCATAAGAATCGCGCATTTCCATTGCTTTTTCTGGTGTAGTAATATCACCATTTCCAAAAACAGGAATGTGCATTCTTTGATTATTTTTTACCGCGGCAATTGGTTTCCAGTCTGCTTCTCCCTTGTACATTTGAGCACGCGTTCTTCCGTGAATAGAAATTGCAGCACAACCAACATCTTGTAAACGCTCTGCAACTTCTAAAATACGGATAGAATCATGATCCCATCCCAAACGAGTTTTTACGGTCACAGGTAAATTTGTGTGCTTTACCATCGCTTCTGTTAAGGAAACCATTAAATCGATGTCTTTTAAGATTCCGGCGCCAGCACCTTTAGAAACTACTTTTTTAACAGGGCATCCAAAATTAATATCGATAATATCGGGATTGGATTTTTCTACAATCTCTACAGTCCTAAGCATAGATTCTAAATTTGCTCCAAAAATTTGAATACCTACGGGTCTTTCTTTTTCGTAGATGTCTAATTTCATTACACTTTTTGCTGCATCACGAATTAAACCTTCCGAAGAAATAAATTCTGTGTATACCACGTCTGCACCATTTTCTTTACACAAGGCTCTAAATGGAGGGTCTGAGACATCTTCCATGGGTGCTAATAATAGCGGGAATTCAGGGAGTTCTATGTTGCCTATTTTTACCAAAGTAATTTATTTTTTTGCAAAATTAGTGTTTTTATTGGAGAGCACCCAAATTCCGACGCATCCTTAGGAAAGTTATGTGTAAGTTGGATTTGATTGCAGGCAAGTAGCAGATCGTCATGGAGGAAATTAGTATTCTTCTCAGGTAGAAATCAAGTACAAAATAAAAGGTATGAGTTTGAGGTAGTTGGATGCTTGCCTTCCTGAAAATACTAAAAACACCTCCAATATTCATGGCTTTAACTGGTGTATGTTTTCAAAACATAAAATTGTATACTTTAGATTAAAACGGCTACCTTACAGAGTGAAAAGAAAAATTTAAAACGATGGAAGTAAAAGAAAGTGTTTTAAGGAAAGTAAGAATTTTAATTACCAACCAGTTTGATTCGCCGGAAGAAGCGCTCTGTTTCTTTGATTCTAAAAATGAGGGAAGGTTAAAAAAGCATCATTTAAAGAAAATGCTGAGAGGTGCTGTAGAAAATGATTTCCTAAGACCCAGTGTCGCATCTGAATTACTAAAAGGATACGATGAAGCAAGCAGCGATACTGTAAACTGGGAAGAGTTTAAAATCGAAATTTCTGAGTACGAAAGAAATGCACAAATGAAGATATTTTAAATATAAGGGATACGGAATTTCATTGTACTTTTTTTATTTGTCAAGGGACCTAAATACCATATCTTTGTGACTGAAAGTAGTTAGAAAACGACCTATGAAGAACATTAGAAACTTTTGCATTATCGCACATATTGATCATGGCAAAAGTACATTAGCAGATAGATTATTAGAATTTACTGGTACAATAACAGATCGAGAAAAGAAAGATCAGTTATTGGATAGTATGGATTTAGAGCGGGAACGTGGGATTACCATAAAATCGCATGCCATTCAAATGGATTATACGCACAACGGAGAGCAGTATATTTTAAATTTAATAGATACTCCGGGTCACGTAGATTTTTCTTACGAAGTTTCGCGTTCAATTGCTGCTTGTGAAGGTGCTTTATTAATTGTAGATGCGGCACAAAGTATACAAGCACAAACTATTTCTAACCTATACCTCGCGTTAGAAAACGATTTAGAAATTATTCCTATTTTAAATAAAGTTGATTTGCCTTCGGCAAATCCAGAGGAAGTAACAGACGATATCGTAGATTTATTGGGCTGTGAGCCTGAAGACGTAATCCATGCAAGTGGAAAAACTGGTTTTGGTGTTGAAAATATTTTAGAAGCTATTATCGCTAGAATACCAGCTCCTAAAGGAGATCCTGATGCACCGTTGCAAGCTTTGATATTTGACTCAGTGTACAACTCGTATCGAGGAATTGAAACCTATTTCCGTGTATTTAATGGAGAAATTAAAAAAGGCCAGCGCATTAAGTTCATTGCAACAAATAACGAATATTTTGCGGATGAAGTAGGAACCCTAAAGTTAGAACAGGTCGTAAAAAAATCTGTAAAAACGGGTGATGTAGGCTATTTAGTAACAGGAATTAAAACGGCAAAAGAGGTAAAAGTAGGGGATACGATTACGGATGCTGCCAATCCTACAAAGGAAAGTATCGTTGGTTTTGAAAACGTGAAGCCAATGGTTTTTGCAGGAATATATCCTGTAGATACCGAAGATTATGAAGAGTTGCGATATTCTATGGAAAAATTGCAGTTAAATGATGCTTCTTTGGTTTTTATACCAGAGAGTTCAGCGGCTTTGGGTTTTGGGTTTCGTTGCGGATTCTTAGGGATGTTGCACATGGAAATTATTCAAGAACGTTTAGAGCGTGAGTTTAATATGACAGTAATAACAACTGTGCCTAATGTTTCCTACCACGCGTATACCAAGAAGAATCCAAATGAGATATTACTCTTAAATAATCCTACAGATCTGCCAGATCCATCAAGATTAGATAGAGTAGAAGAGCCTTTTATAAAAGCAAGTATCATTACAAAATCAGATTTTGTAGGACAGGTAATGAGTTTGTGTATCGAAAAACGAGGAGAAATCACCAACCAAACGTATTTAACTACAGAGCGGGTAGAGTTAACTTTTGACATGCCTTTAGCAGAAATTGTATTCGATTTTTATGATCGTCTAAAAACAGTTTCTAAAGGATATGCCTCCTTCGATTATTCGCCTATTGGTATGCGAGAGTCTAAACTGGTTCGAGTAGATCTTTTATTAAACGGTGCTCCCGTAGATGCACTTTCAGCACTTTTACACGCAGATAATGCCTATTCAATTGGGAAGAGAATTGTAGAAAAGCTAAAAGAATTATTACCAAGACAACAGTTTGACATTCCTATTCAGGCAGCAATTGGTGCAAAAATTATAGCACGTGAAACAACCAAAGCACTGCGTAAAGATGTGACGGCAAAATGTTATGGTGGAGACATTTCTAGAAAACGGAAGTTATTAGAAAAGCAGAAAAAAGGAAAGAAAAGAATGCGTCAAGTGGGGAATGTAGAAATTCCGCAAGAAGCATTTATGGCGGTGTTAAAGTTGAATGATTAGAATAACACCCTAATTTTGGTAGCACAAGAAATAAAATAAGTAATTATAAATCACGACCTTTTTGAGAAATCAAGAAGGTTTTTTATTTTTTTGTATTGCTCTTGTTTAGTCTTTGTTCGAAAACCTAGTAAGCTGCTTTTTTAAACACAAAAAAGCCTCGATTTTTCGAGGCTTTTAAATTTACTTTATCGATCGGGTTGAATTCCCAGGAAGTGTTCCTGTTTTAGTCCCGTCCTCCGAGAATTCTCATGCCCCAAAATAAAAGCATTGCTAAAGAACCAAGAGCAGCAACAAGATAGGTTCTTGCCGCCCAGGTAAGCGCATCTTTTGCGCCTGCCAATTCTTGCTGAGAAACCATGTTTTTGCTTTGTAACCATGCCAATGCTCTATTACTAGCGTCGTATTCTACTGGCAGTGTTACAAAGCTAAAAAGAGTTGCAAATGCCATAAAAACGAGGCCAGATACAGCAAGATAAAATCCAATCCCTGTGGCTCCAGAGGCAGCACCTAAAATAAGTCCACCAATAACTAACCATTGCGAAAATTTCGAAGTGATACTAACAATGGGTACTAGCTGAGACCGCATGGTTAAATAGTTGTATGCTTTTGCATGCTGCACTGCGTGTCCCACCTCGTGTGCCGCAACAGCTGCAGCAGCGGTATTTCTTTGATTGTAGACAGATTCACTTAAATTAACCGTTTTATCCTTTGGATTGTAATGATCGGTTAGTCTTCCGGGTGTAGAAATAACCTTGACATCAAAAATACCGTTATCGGCAAGCATTTTTTCTGCAATTTCTGCGCCACTCATTCCATTCCTGAGTTCAACTTGAGAATATTTTTTAAATTTACTCTTAAGCTTATTGCTTATTAGCCAGCTTACGAGGGAAATTATACCAATTAGAATATAGAACTGTATCATAATTTATATTGTTTTAAAATTGTATTTCATTTTAGTTTGATAAATTTACAACATAAAGTATTCCAATTTTTAATTTGGAGTGTAAAAATGACAAAATGACAAGCAAACCTAATATTCTTATTGTCTATACTGGTGGTACAATTGGTATGGTAAAAGACTACAAAACAAATGCCTTAAGAGCATTTGATTTTAGTAGGATTATAGACAAAATACCAGAACTAGCGCAGTTAGATTGCAACATAGAAAGTATTTCTTTTAAGGAGCCGATAGATTCCTCAAACATGAATGTGAGATACTACGTAGACATTCTTGAGATTATTGAAACAAATTATCGCAAATTTGACGGTTTTGTGGTGCTTACGGGATCAGATACAATGGCCTATACTTCTTCAGCCATTAGTTTTATGATCGAGAACTTACAAAAGCCTATTATTTTTACAGGATCTCAATTACCGATAGGAGACTTAAGAACAGACGCAAAAGAAAACTTGATCACTTCCATAGAAATTGCGGCTTCACAAAAAGGGAATGCCCCAATAGTTTCTGAAGTTTGTTTGTATTTTGAATACAAATTATATAGAGCAAATAGAACTACGAAGATAAGTGCAGAGCAGTTTGAGGCTTTTGCATCTAAGAATTACCCTGCCTTGGCGGAAAGTGGTGTTCATTTAAATTTTAATGGACATTTATTAACCAAACCAACATTCTCTGATAAAAAGCTGATTATTAGAAAAAAATTAATAACAGATGTTGTTATTTTAAAACTATTTCCAGGAATTACAGCCGAGGTTATTGAAGCGATTTTATCGATTCGGAATTTAAAAGGAGTTGTTTTAGAAACCTATGGTGCAGGAAATGCCCCGAATAAACCTTGGTTTTTAGAGCTTGTTGAAAAAGCAATACAAAGCGGTATAAAAGTTGTAAATGTAACACAGTGCTCTGGAGGTAGTGTAATTCTTGGACATTATGATACCAGTCTCGGCTTAAAAGCGATTGGTGTAATTGGAGGTATCGATATTACAACCGAGTCTGCAATTGCTAAATTAATGTACCTATTAAATGAAGATTTAGATGCAGCAACTTTTAAACGTTACTTTCAAAGATCTTTAAGAGGAGAAATAAGTGAGAAATAATTATTTTAGTACATTTTTGCAACTGAAATAAAAACGTTTTTTTATGCAAATTAGATGGATTTATTTTTGAGGAGCAACAATTTTTTTGTTACTTGCCAAACCATTGAAGACAAATATTTTTTTAAGGTGTTTTAAAAAGCATTTCTATTTTGTTTGAAGTGAAAATCTATATCTTTAACCCATTAACTATTAAACTAATTATAACAGAGATGAAAAAAGTAGTAAATGTCCTATCTGTAACAGGATTCATGTTTTTTGGAGCTATTCAATCAACTTTTGCACAGGATGCAGCAACAGAGTCAAGAACTTTTCACCAAGAATTAAAACTACGTTTTATAGAAGGTGGACCCGTATTTATGGGAATTGTATTAGTCGCTTTAATCTTAGGTTTGGCAATTGCAATTGAAAGAATTATTTATTTAAATTTAGCAACAACCAATACTAAGAAATTAGTAGCAGATGTAGATGAGGCTTTAAGCTCAGGTGGTGTAGAAGCTGCAAAAGAGGTTTGTAGAAACACAAAAGGACCTGTTGCGTCTATTTTTTATCAAGGTCTAGACAGAGCAGATGAAGGCGTAGAGAGTGCTGAAAAAGCAGTGGTTTCTTACGGTGGAGTTCAAATGGGACTTTTAGAGAAAAATGTTTCTTGGTTATCATTGTTTATCGCACTAGCACCTATGTTAGGTTTTATGGGAACAGTAATTGGTATGATTGGAGCTTTTGATGCGATTGCACAAGCAAATGATATTTCTCCTTCTGTAGTTGCCGTTGGTATTAAAGTTGCTTTATTAACTACAGTATTTGGTTTAGTAGTAGCAATTATTTTACAAGTATTTTACAATTACATTGTTTCAAAAATCGATAGTATTGTAAATAATATGGAAGATGCATCTATTCAATTGATAGATTTATTAGTAAAGTTTAAAAAATAATTTTATTATGACAGATAATAAATTTTCAAAAATTATCACATATGTTGTGACGTTGATCGCTGTAATAGGTATCATTCTTCTTGGAAGAGTACTTATGGCAGGAGAAGATGCTGTAGAAAATGACGTAGTGGTTCAAAATAGTGTTGTGAGCCCTTTGGTGTTTTTTTCTCAGTCCTTATTATACGGAGTAATACTCGTAACAATTGTTTTGTCCATGTGGGGCTTGTTTAAAAATCCAGAAAATCTAAAGAAAACCTTATTTGGTTTGATCGCTTTAGGTGTTTTATTTGTAATTGCTTATTTCTTAGCCGACAGTAATGTGGTGTTAGATAATGCAGACAAAATATTAGAAGGAGGAGAAGCGGGTGCTACTATCAATCAATTGACAGGAACAGGAATCTGGTTTAGCGTAATTTTAGGCTTAATTGGTTTCGGTTTTTTTGTATTCGATTTAGGTAAAGGTTTAATAAAATCATAAATTTATGGCAAGAAGAGAGAATCCAGAAATTAATGCAGGTTCTATGGCAGATATTGCCTTCTTGTTATTAATATTCTTTTTAGTAACAACAACGATGAATGTAGATTCGGGTGTTTCTAAAAAGTTATCTGAGAAACCACCAGAAGATTACGTACCACCAATAATAAAGGAAAAAAATATTTTCGAGGTAAATATTAATAGAAATAATGATCTGCTTGTAGAAGGAGACAGAATGGATATTAGGGACCTTAAAAGTACAGCAATGGCTTTTATAGACAATGGTGGAGGTGACGGTAAAATAGACGAAGGTGTTGAAACAGGTCCTTGTACATATTGTCAAGGTGAGAAAAACCTCAGTTCTTCGGATCATCCAAACAAAGCAATTATTTCTGTTCAAAGTGATAGAGGTACAGAATATGGAACCTATTTAAAAGTTCAAGATGAACTGATAAAGGCGTATTCTGCTTTGCGTAACAGACTTTCTAAAGAACGTTATGGCATTCCTTTTCCAGAACTAGAAGGGGCGTATAAAGATGATCGGAGTAATTTAGAGTTAAAGAAAAAAGTGGAGGATATTAAGAGAAGTTATCCTGAAATTATTTCAGACGCTGAACCAACATCAAATTAATTTTTAAAACAGAACAATATGTCTAAATTTAGAAAAAAGAAAAAGGGAATGCCAGCGGTAAATACTGCTTCGTTGCCAGACATCGTTTTTATGTTGTTGTTTTTCTTTATGGTTACTACAACTATGAGAGAAACTGATTTAAAATTAGAGAATCCTAGTTTGCCAAGTGCTACAGAAGTAAAAAAACTGGAACACAAAAGCTTGGTAAGTACAATATATGTTGGAAAATCTAAAGACGCTGCAAGGCACGGTACTGGTTTTAATAGAATACAGTTAAATGATAAGATTGCAACTGCTGAAGACGTACCTGCTTTTATTATAAACTCAAGATCTAAAGTATCAGAGGCGGAAGTGCCATTTATGACAACTTCTATTAAAGCGGATAAAGAATCTAATGTTGGTACTATTATAGATATTAGGTTAAAGCTAAGAGATGTTAATGCATTAAAAATAAGTTATTCTGCTTCGAAAGCAGTGGATAATTAATTTTAATCAGAATTAAAAAAAAGGATAATTCATTTGAATTATCCTTTTTTTTTGTTTTCATTTTTTCTTAAAAAAGGAAATAGTGTATCTTTATAATTCATCCGTATTTTCATGAAAAGTAGTTGTATTCTATTATATGTATTGATAATTCCCATGTTGGTCGCTGCTCAGAAAAACAACCTGCTCGAAGGAGATGCATATGCAGACGATCAGGTGTATGTTTCTGTGGGTTACAATCAGTTTTTTGGACAGCCTGCGACAATAACAAAAAGTAGTTTTTCCTATGCTTTTTCAGGAGGTTTTATGAAGGACGTTATTTTAAATAAAACGGGTACAATTTCAATTGCTGCGGGTATTGGTTATGGGTATGATTTTTTTAATCACGAATTAAGGGTGGATGAAGTGGGTGGAAGTACGGTTTTTGGAAACGCAAATGCGATTGCAGAAAACACGTTTACAGCGCATAATATAGAACTCCCATTTGAACTTAGATGGAGAACTTCAACAGCTATTAAATATGGTTTCTGGAGAGTTTATTCGGGTGTAAAAGTCCTCTATAACCTACAAAACAAATTTCAGTATTTGGAGGGCGATGCAAATCAGGTACAATATACAAATGTAGCGGCTTATAATAAACTACAATACGGGCTTACAACTTCCGCTGGTTATGATGCTTTTAATGTGTATGTGTTTTATGGAATGACACCGGTATTTAAAAAGGGCAGAATTAATGGAGAGACTGTTGCTTCGAAAATTATAAAGTTTGGTTTAATTTTTTACTTTTTATAAAATATAGAACTTTTGATAACACTGCAATTGTAGACAGGAGCCCGCAAACATTTCTCTGAATTTATTGAATTTTAAGCTGCTGTTTTGCATCCTTTTGAGACTAAATTTCTTTTCTTAATCTGGCAACTGGTAGCTCTAGTTGCTCTCTATATTTAGCAACCGTTCTTCTTGCGATCGGATATCCTTTTTCTTTTAGTATCGCGGCAAGTCTTTCATCGGTGTAGGGTTTCTTTTTATTCTCTTCGGTAATTATAGTTTCTAATATTTTTTTAATTTCTTTGGTAGAAACATCTTCTCCTTGGTCATTTTTCATTGATTCAGAAAAGAATTCCTTTATCAATTTTGTTCCATAAGGGGTAGAAACGTATTTGCTATTAGCAACTCTAGA
>FUWD013231301.1_pt1 | contig 24876 bp, 21 predicted proteins | sample 1063281 | NCBI WGS metagenome assembly FUWD01 (sample SAMEA79048168, study PRJEB19326) | metagenome | biome: marine | reverse complement strand
CGCCGCTGCTATTCGCGCAAGAGACAGTGCTTAAGCTACTTCTAGCCTTGCTAATGCTTCCAGCATCGGCATTGGCTGTGCCTTACTCTAAACAAGCCAAGTGCTTGGCTGACAATCTGCACTACGAGGCACGTGGCGAAAGTCTGGCTGGCATCAGAGCAGTAGCATCAGTGGTCTTAAACCGAGTCGCTAGCAAGCGCTGGCCAGATTCAATCTGCCGCGTGGTTTATCAAAGCAAACAGTTTAGCTGGGCTAACGATTACAGAGCTAGAAACCCAAAGCTGGTGGCGTACACACAGAAGGTGCAGCGAGTCGTGGCTAAAGCAATCGCAGGCAGGTTGAAGGACAACACACGAAAGTCAACGCACTACCACACAATAGCTGTCTACCCTCGGTGGGCGGGCAGGTTGGAAATGACTGAGGTCATCGGTTTCCACGTTTTTTATAGATATCACAGGAGAAATAAATGACTTGCAACGACTGCGAACGATACAAACTGAGCGCATCCATGTGGCGTGCCGAAGCATACAAACACGCGGGTACGCCCTTACCGTGGGAGCCCGAAGAACTGCTACGCAAAGAGTATGAGCGTGGGTATGCAGACGCTATGAAGCCGCAGACCCCCGTACCCCCAAAGGAGAAGAACACATGAGCGCGTTAATGTTTAAAACAAAGAAGGAGAAACCTAAATGAACTGCCCTCAATGTAATGCGTGGACAACAGTCCTAGAGACACGTACCAGACAAGACAATACTAGAAGACGCACTTTAGAATGTGGGAACCTGCACAAGTTTCATACTGTTGAACGGATAGAGGTCGTAACAAAAGGTGGGGATCGTAGAACTAAGGAGAATAAGTCATGAACTATACGTGGTCATTTTCAGCCCTGAAGGACTATACCAACTGTCCTAAGCAGTACCAAGAAATAAAGGTACTAAAGAATTTTTATAAGAAGCCCACTGCCGAGATGACCTATGGCAATGTGGTGCATAAGGCGTGTGAAGATTATGTTGCTAAGGATACTCCACTAGCTAAAAACTACCACCAATTCAAACCCGTGCTAGATGTACTAAGAGATATTCCCGGGATTAAGTACCCAGAGCAGAGGCTGGCCCTAGACATAGATCATGGCCCCTGTAGGTGGACTGATGGCTGGGTGCGTGGGATAGTAGACTTATTAATTGTAGACGGCGAGGCCGCGTTCATAGTGGACTACAAGACTGGCGGTACAAAGTATGCCGACCCAAAACAGTTGAAACTAATGGCGCTAATGACCTTTGCACATTACCCCGAAGTCAATACAATTAAGGCTGGACTACTGTTTATAGTACATAACAGCTTCTTGACCGAGGAGTACAAGCGGGAAGACATTGACAAATTGTGGGGCGCATTTGAGGGCGACCTACAACGGCTGTCAGCATCGTTTGAATCTGACGTATGGAACCCAAACCCCACGCCCCTATGTGGCTGGTGCCCCGTTAGGTCATGTGATTTCTACAAGGAGAGACGGTAATGACAGACAAAGTAATGACTATTTTTGGAGGCAAACTAATAATTGATTACGCTTACCCTTGCATGATGGCAGAGAAAGCCCTAAAGCAAGCACACGAGCATATGCTAGACCGTGAGTATGATGAAGCCTTTGAGGCGGCTCTTGGCGCAATAGCTGAGACCAAGCTGATGATTAACGCAATCAACGATATGAAGGAGCGTAGCAATGCCCTACACGAACAAGCCCCGGCCTTATAAAAAAGAGTATGAACAGCAGAAAGAACGCGGTGAGTTAGACAACCGCATGGAGCGCCAACGTGCTCGACGTAAGATGGACAAAGAAGGCAAAGATGCCAACGGCAACGGCAAGGCAGACGCACGGGAAGGTAAGGATATTGCCCATAAAAAGGCGCTGTCCAAAGGCGGCGCTAATAAAGACGGGGTGCGGGTTGAGTCACCATCAACAAATCGTTCTTTCAAGCGGGACTCTGGGCACAAGTTAGTGTCTGAGACAAGCAAGCGAGAGCGTAAGAAGAAGTAAGTTATAGCCATAAGGCATGAGTAGGCTTCGTGGGGGGATGTCTTTTTAGCTCCATCAACCATGTCAGATAAGCGGCGCAGATCTCCGAATCCTTTAGAGCGCGACAGGCTTGTCCGATTCGCCCCCGTAAGGGGCTCCGTATAAACACAGTGAGAATATTAATGAATGTAGTAGATGACACCGTCGTGCGTATGACAGTACCTTCAGCCGACGTAGAATTTTTAATGAGTCACATAGACCGATGTGAAGTACTAAGTGACAACGGTGAGACGGCGGATGTAGTTGTCTATTGGGGTTTACCCGAGATGCAACGCTTAGTACGTATGTACGGAAATGCGCCTAACCCAATGCTCAAAGAGTACGAGTGGCCCGGCATGTACCAGCCGTTTGCCCACCAAAAAGTAACTGCCTCATACCTAACCCTACGGGAACGTGCGTTCTGCTTTAACGAGGCAGGTACAGGTAAGACCTCATCAGTAATCTGGGCGGCAGACTACCTAATGCAACTGGGAATAATCAAGCGTGTCCTAGTAATATGCCCCCTATCAATCATGTACTCCGCATGGCAAGTAGACATCTTCAAGACCGCTATGCACAGGAGTGTAGCTGTAGCCTATGGCGAGGCCAACAAACGTAGGAAAGTCATCAACGGAGAGTACGAGTTTGTCATCATCAACTTTGATGGGGTGAATATTGTTCAAGAAGATATTAGTAAAATAGGGTTTGACCTAATAGTCGTGGATGAAGCAAACGCTTATAAAACAGTAACGACTAAACGTTGGAAAACACTAGCTAAGTTAATCATGCCCTCTACCCGCTTATGGATGCTCACCGGAACCCCTGCCTCGCAGTCCCCTATGGATGCGTTTGGTCTAGCAAAACTTGTCAACCCACAGGGTGTACCCAAGTATGTAACCGCATGGCGCGATAGGGTGATGATGCAGTTGTCAAGGTTTAAGTGGATACCGAAGAAGACTTCAAAGACGGACGTGTTTACTGCGCTCCAGCCAGCTATCCGTTATGCCAAGGCTGACTGCTTAGATCTACCACCGATAGTCCATCAGACCCGCGAAGTACCACTTACTCCACAGGTAGAGAAGTTCTATCGTGCGCTAAAAGATCAAATGCTGATTGAGGCAGCGGGGGAGCAGATAAGTGCAGTCAATGCGGCAGCAAAGCTGAGTAAGTTATTACAGATTTCAGGCGGTGCGTTATACACCGACACGAAAGAGGTTGTGGAGTTCGACGTGTCTCCACGACTGAATACGTTGATGGAAGTACTAGATGAGACAGAGAACAAGGTTATTGTTTTTGTACCATTCAGGCACACCATCGACTTGGTTTCACGTCATTTGAATACACAAGGGGTAGTGAATGAAATAATCAATGGAGACGTACCCGCACGGGAACGCGCTGAGATCATCAATAGGTTTCAGACGCAGACCAATCCACGAGTTCTAGTTATTCAACCACAGTCTGCATCGCATGGGGTTACATTGACAGCCGCTGACACAGTAGTGTTTTGGTCGCCTGTAATGAGTGTGGAGACCTACTTGCAGTGCATAGCACGGATAGACCGAGTCGGGCAGAAGAACAGCATGACCGTAGTACACCTGCAAGGCTCAGAAGCCGAACGCAGAGTCTACACAATGCTTGGCGGCAAGGTTCATTCACACGAAAGTTTGGTTGATTTGTATAAACAGGAGTTAGGAATATGAGTGAAGTTATAGAAGCTGAAGACATTGGTCTTGGAGAATTAGTCAAGACTTACTTGACAATCAGGAATGAACGTGAAAGAATGGAGGCTGAGTGGAAGGTTGGTAACAACGCCCTAGTAGCTGACATGAAGGCACTAGAGGCAAAGATGCTTGACACGTGTAACCAGAATGATGCGGGGAGTATCCGCACTGCTAACGGCACGATTGTGCGTAAGCTCAATGAACGGTACACGGTGAGTGATGGAGATAGTTTCCGTAAATTTGTTTTACAAAACGGAGCGGTTGACCTGTTTGAAGGACGTATTCATCAGGGCAACTTTAAGGAATTCATAGCTGAGAACATGAGCGATGGCTTACCTCCCGGCGTGAATGTGATGAAGGAGTTTACGGTTATCGTCCGTAAGCCTTCTAATTAAGTTTAAATTTAGTAACAAGGAAAATTGAAAATGAATAACGAATTAGCCGAAATGTTCAGCGGTGGCATGGTTGCTGTTGAGGGCTTGGATGAAGACACACTAGCTGTAGCAGGCGGTGCGCGCCAAGGTAATAAGCGTATCTCTATCAAGGGCGGTGTATTCCGCAAGTATGCTGGAGGTAAAGAGATCGGCGCTATCGAAGACCGTCACATGAACGTGATCTTCGTGAAGATGGCTCACAAGGCCTCGCGTATGTTCTACGATGCTACCTACCAAGAAGGCCAGAAGATCAGCCCAGCTTGCTGGTCTACCGATTCTGAAACCCCCGATGCAGAGGTACCAAACCCAGCCGCCAGCCGTTGCTTGGATTGCAGCAAAGCAGTTAAGGGTTCTGGTCAAGGTGGCACGGGTACAGCTTGTCGCTTGTCATGGCGCACCGCTGTTGTATTGCCCAACGATCCTAGTGGTGACATCATGCAGTTGGTCTTGCCAGCTACGTCAGCTTTTGGTAAAGAAGATAATGGTCGGTTCTCATTCCGCCCATACATTCAACACTTGGCATCACACAACGTAAGCGCAGGGCGCGTTATAACCCGCATGGCGTTTGATACTAAGTCACCTACACCAAAGGTTGTGTTTAGTCCAGCAGGGAAAACCCCTGATGAAGACTTAGAAATCATTGCGCGTCAAGCCAAAAGCCCAGCCGCAGAGAACGCAATCAAGATGAACGTGTTCCAGAGCGATTCCTCTGGTGATATTGAAGTAGCACAACCCCGCATGGAAGCAGTAGCGGAAGATGTCGCCCCACCAGTCAAGCGTGAGTCTACAAAGACTACGGCGGCTGATGAGAAGGACATCTCTGATGTTGTGAAGAAGTGGTCTAAAACAAAATAAGGATTAGGAATGTCACGGTCATACAGCGAAGCTTTTTTACTTGAGTTACATAGGGCGAATCCTAATAGGATTGGGACTAAATTGGCGCATGCTTGTGTCAAGGCTAACCTGCCTGCTAAATATGTTGCGGTTGCAATGGGGGTAACTCGTATGACAATCTATAGCTGGTTCCGTGGCAAACCCCTACGTTTTAAGAACGAGCTTCTAGCTGAAAGGCTTATAAAGTGCATCGAGGAAGACACTGCTAAGGAACACCTACCTGCAAAAAACAACTTGGGGGCGAAAGCCTACCTTGACTTGTTTATGCGTAGATTAGCTATGTAACTTCGGGGCGCTGTCCCACACTAAATAGAGCGGGCTAGTCCCGCTCTTTCCAACTCTGCAATGACATGTTAAAACAATTTTACGAGAAAGCATTGCCTACGCAGGGTGTCTACTGTATCAGTGGTATAGATGAAACTAAGCGGATATACAACCGCTTTGCAGAGACACTTGACGACGTATTCGTGCAAATTGAGAAGTTCAAGACCAAAGGGATCAACACTTTTGTAGCGCTTGGCACATTTGAGGGGTATAGCAGGAAGGCAGAAGACTGCTTATTCATGCGCTCATTCTTTATCGACCTTGATGTCGGTGAGAGCAAAGAGTATTCAACGAAGGCGGATGCACACGTGGCATTGCGCAAGCTCATTACTGAGGCTCAACTACCTGAGCCTGTAGTTATTGACTCCGGCGGCGGTATCCATGCCTACTGGATATTCGATCAGGACATTCCCAAGGATGAGTGGAAGATCTACGCTGAGAAGTTTAAGGCGCTGTGCATCTCCCACATAACTATTGACCCTGTAGTTACAGCAGATGCTGCGCGGATTATGCGCTCACCTGAGACGCTTAACTATAAGTTCGACCCCCCAGTACCCACGTCTGTCCTCAGTGAAAAGATAGTGGTATATAGCTGGGGTGAGATGACTACTCTGCTTGGTGCGCCACCACCTGAAGAGATTAAAACAGCGCTTGAGGATATTCTGGCTAGCGTGCCTAAAGGTCTAGATGACGACACACGGGCGATGCTAAAGCTAGATAACTTTGCGTCTTCGTTTAATACGCTAGCAGTTAAGAGTCTAGAAGGAGGTGGGTGCGCGCAGGTTAAGTTTATGCTGGAGCACGCCTCTACCCTTGAGGAGCCCATGTGGTTTGCAGGTCTGTCAATAGCACGGCACTGTGACGATGGGGCTACAGCTATCCACGAACTATCTAATGAACATCAAGACTATGACTACAAGAGAACAGAAGAAAAGGCTGGTCGTTTTAAAGGGCCCCGCCTATGCGAGTGGTTCATTGAGAACTATCCCGAGCGATGCGACGGGTGTGCCCACCGAGGAAAAGTGGCTAGCCCCATCCAACTCGCCAAAGAATTTAAAGTCACCACCCCGACAGATAAAGCGGAATCAATTCGGGAAAACCCGGATACCAAAGCAGTTCCTGATTTCCCCAACTATCTTTTCCCATACGTTAGAGGAATAAACGGTGGTGTCTACCTAATGCCCCCACCCAAGGTAGACAGTAAAGGTGGGAAGACACAAGACGACCCAATACTCATTGTGCCAAATGATCTGTACCCCATAGTACGCATGATTAGCCCGCACGATGGCGAGTGTCTTGACATGAGGTACGTACTGCCACACGACGGAATAAAAGAGTTCTTGCTACCAATGAAAGTTATCTATGCCAAGGAAGCACTCAAGTCAGTTATGGCTACCAATGGCGTTTTGTTTTCATCCGCACATGACCAACACCTTATGAACTACTTAATAAAGTGGGGACAGTACCTTCAAGCACAGGAGAAGGCCCTCCAGATGCGTATGCAGATGGGGTGGACTCATGACAGAACCAGCGACGAATGGGCCGAACGTGGTTTTGTTATTGGTACAACCGAGATTACCCGCGCTGGTGAGACCATCAGATCCCCATCATCTCCCTTTGTACGAGGCATCTCCAAGCTACTAGTTCCACATGGCACATATGAGCGTTGGCGTGAGTCAATAGATTACCTAAACAACGACGGGTTTGAGCTACATGCCTTTGCATCAATGTGTGGATTAGGTTCTGTCTTGATGCCATACACCTCAACTTCTGGCGTGACTATATGTTTGCTGGGTCGCTCTGGCAGTGCTAAGACTGGTGCGCTCTATGCTGGGATGAGCATGTTTGGCAACCCCAAAGAACTAAGCGTGGTCAGGGCTACGGATAATGGTTTAACTGGGCGTTATCTTGGGTTACACAGCTTGATGTTTGGGCTTGATGAGGTCGGTGATAAGAAGCCGGAAGAGCTTGGTGGGCTAGTACACAACGTATCCCATGGCAAGGCGAAGATACGGATGCAATCGTCGATCAACGCCGAGCGGGAGTACGAGATGTCTGCTTCAATGATCGCCATGCTTACTACCAACCATTCTATTTATGGCAAGCTGGGGTCACTCCAAGAGTCCGCTGACGGAGAGAACGCGCGCCTTGTTGAGTTCTTAGTTCAAAAACCCCCGATACTAGATCAAAACAGTCGTCTGGGAGTATGGATTTTTGACTCACTCAGGTTTAATTATGGGCACGCTGGGCCGATGTTCATCAAGGAAATAATGAAGGGGGGCGATGATTACGTTCAGGCAAACATAGAGGTATGGTCAGATAGATTCTTAAAAGACTTCGGGGACTACAATGAGTATCGTTTCTTCCAGAACCTAATTGGCGCAACCTTTGGTGCGGCAACCATGTCTAACGCGGCTGGCATAACGGCATATGACCTAGAAAAGATCTACCGGCACGTGGTGCTGTCAATGATTAACATCCGTGAAGACGTGGTCAAGCTTAACTCTGTGGACTACCAGTCTGTGCTAGGCGACTTCGTTAACAAGAACCTAGGGAATACTCTAGTAATGAAGGGTGGTATTGTATCTATGGAGCCACGTGGTCAGATCGTGGCACGCATTTCAAGTGATGAGGGCTTACTGCAAGTGTCTAAGAGTGAGTTAAAGAAGTTTCTTGCAGAACGTCAGATCAGCCCACGCGAGTTTGAGTTTGATATGAAGGAGCGGGGGGTGCTATTAGATATGAAGAAGGGTAGGCTAACTACTGGATGGAAGTCCGCAATTAGTACTGACCCCGCATATCTCTACTGGTTTAAGACTCCCATACCTGAAGAATGGATAGATGCGGCCTGACCAAATACAAGAACCGGAGTGGGTGTTCCCATTCCAAGGTATGGAGGTAGGGGACAGTTTCTTTATCCCCACCCTACGGTTTGCTCAGATGATCTATGCCATAGAGAACGGAGCCAAGCGCGAAGGAATCCGATGCAAGTGCTATGTCACATCTAAGGACGAGCACCTCGGGGTCCGCGCTTGGCGCGTTCGTTAAGGTTTAAGGCCCAACTCTTTAAACCATTCGTTCATGCTGTACTTGAGCCTGTTCTGTTCTACTTGCAGGTACTCAAGTTCTTCATTACGTTCTTTGGCACTAAGGTCTTGGTCGCCACGGACAATGTTCATCTCTTTGCGTATTTTATTTAGCTTACCCTGCCCAGCTTTATATATTTCTACAAGTTGGGGGTAGTCGGGATTGTTATCTATAAACCTATCGTAGCTGTCTAGCGCAACCTGCTCTAAGGTGTTCATACGTTTGTCGATGTCCTTGACCTTTTGCTCCATCCGCCCATACTCACGTGAATCAACGTTTGACTTAGAGCCAATGAATGAACCAAAGATTGGGATGTCGGTCTTGGGTACGAAGTCTTTAGTATCCTGCGCTAGTAGTATAGAAGAGGTGAGCAGTTCAGCAAACTTTCCTGCGCCATCGGCGTAGCTGTTTACAAGGAAGTACATACTGTTAGGGCTTATCTCCACTGCACCGTCAGTTGCCTCATACAGATACTGTGATGCACTCTTGTATAGCTCGTTAATTTTATCCCCACCAGTATAAGCATCTCCCATGCGGCGCTGGAATGTACTGTTAATAGTTCTGCCAAGGCCATCCTTATTCATAGCAAACTCTACCAATGGGCGGATAGCCGTGGGCGCAACAGAATCAACTGCAAACCCTATAGGATTTTCTGTTGGAGACATCCGAGATATAGGTAGGGGTAAGAACGCGTCCGTCATGATACTAAACATGATGTTGTTTAGCCCATCAACTAATGACTGTGGGCCATGGACAATAGATGCCACCTGAGCCCCCGTTGCTGCAAACGCGCCAAGACCAAAGCCCCAAGGTATCTGAATAATGGCTTTGTCAGACAGATGGAAACGCGCATAGCGGGTCCACTGCTGCATGTTGTCAGACTTAACGTTGTTACGCCCCTCGTCGTCATCAGCAGACATTAAAGCTGCCATCATATATAGAGCGTAGCCAGAACCCAGCAGCCCAGTAATCATCACCCGAGCGTTCTTGCGGTCCTTACGGAAGTTCTCAAGGTACTTAGCCTTTAACTTTTCGTCTGCCTTAACATCATCTGGCAAGTTATCTACATAGTACTTCTCGCTAAACGGCATACCGGGCAAAGCCGCCTGTGCCGCACGTACAGCGCCAGTAACGGAGGGGCGGAAGAACATATACAAGGCACCCATCTCGCGCCCATACTTACCAATCTTTTCAAAGTTGGCAAGGTTTTTAGTCCACGTTGCTGCTTCAGTAGCCGCCGCCACTTCCGCCTTATCTGCCGCCATACCATCAGCAATGAATTTCTTCTTTAAGCCTTCTTTACGTAGTGTGTACGCAGCGGTGCGGCTGGTAAATTCAAATGCGTAGTTATAGGCATCGAAGAAGTTAGTAATCGACTCTCCTGTCTTGAGCGTGATAGTTTTGTTAACAGACTTTTCTAGTTTCTCCAGCGCAGATAACACGGATAGGCCTTCTAAGTATGTAGTCTTACCCCCATACTTCATCATCTCTAGCATGTCTTTGACGAAGGAGTCCTTCTCTATTAAAGCCGCTAATTCATCTACAGACTTCTTATTGGCCCGCTCATGCAGCCGCGCAACTTGCCATGCTTTACCAAGGCCATTTTTAGCAACCATTGTAGAGACATGCTTGATGTACTTAGCTGCTTCAACAGGGCCCATATCACCACTAGCGCCGATGTTCCATGCGTTAGTAAGTGAGTCACGAACAAAGTTTAATGGTGCAAAGTTGTAGTTATAACGCGTGTGCATCGCACCGAAGAAACCAGTTACCGTGTTTGCAAAGTCAGTTATTGGGCTGTCATCTTTAAACGTCTGACGCATAGCATCAAGTAGCTTGGGGTCTCCAATTCGGATAATGTCTATTGAGCCGTCATGGTTGTAGTGAAATATAGTTTGCTTATTTGCACCTTTGTACATGTCCATGGCTGAAGGATTAGATTCACGCTCCATAAACGTGACGTGCCCAATAATCTCTCCTCTAGGTATTAACCCTTCCGTTACTGCGTTGTAGATAGACTGAGTGTAATGACGCCTACCAGCACGCCCAGCAGCGCGCACAGAGTTAGTAAGTAGTTGTAACACTGGGTTTCTAGCTGCCGTAGTATCTTCTTGACGACCCATAGCCCTGCGGGGGACCGTCTGGTATTCAGCGCCCATAGCATTAGGATTATTACGTTTTGGCTGTCCCTCGTTAAAACCTTGGTATGGCAAGTAGTGCTCATAGCCGTAGATACCTACTAGGTTAGTAACAGGGCGTGACCAGTAGTTACCCTTCTTGTCTAACACTTTTTGAGCAGTAACAATTTTTTGCAGCGTTGCAAATATAGCTTCTAACTCTTTTGCTTGTTCTGGGTTTTCCTGTATCTTTTTCCATATGGTCTCGCGCTTAGCCATACCTTCTTTATCAATGCCCAATGCCGCGTATGCGCTACTATCTTCTTTAAGAAGAGCCGCCTTTTGGCTAGCAATATCAGCAGGTGATAATTTAGTATTAGGTCCCCATGCGCTAACTACCTCTTCTGTAAGAGCAGGCCCATAACCATTATCAACAGTTGCGTGGTTATCTGCTAAGTAATCAAGTTCGGTTCTTATAGCTTTTAACTGCGCTTCGGTAAGGTCTACCCTATGGATTAGCCCTTCCCTACCTGTATTCTCATCTCCAACTAGTTGGATACGGCGGTCTGCCGCGCTAATCTTTTTACCATTATGGATTAGGTTAGCAAGCTTGTTTAACGATACGCGCATTATGAAGTTAACCCTACGCCGCTCCGGCTCGTGCCACAGCTCACCTAATTTTTGGATTGTAGGCAGTAGCCGCTTATCTAAATTTAAATCATACTTATTAGCAAAGGCCGCTAATTGAGCCTGTAGGGTATCAAGCGGAGCTTGCAGGAACTCAGTGACAAAGTTCCTACCCTCAGCCATGGCCCGTGTACCTTGAGTAGCTACGTTTGTAAACTTACCAGACTGGTCAAAGTTAATCTGCCCCGTCATAGTACGGGTCTTTTGCCACGCGTCTAGTTGGTACGTAGCATCTTGGAAATCACTTATGTTGTCTTGCCAGCCCTGTTTTGTACTAATACGCCTCCAAAAACGCTTAGCGTAGCCACCTTTATTATCAACATTGACTCTGTATAAAGGGTCTTCAGCAAATGGGTCGTCCGATTCTTTTTTGGGCGCTTCTTCTGCTATCTTCGGCGTTTTCTTAGGCTTCTTAGCGGCCAAAATAGATTTTATAGTCGCATTATTACTAACATATACAGGCTCTGTAGGCGCGGTCAGGATGTCCTCAAATGCGGCGTGCATCTCCATCAAGAAGTTAGGAGACTTCATAGCCCCTTTAGAGATGCCTAAGATGCCTGCTATTGACTGCTTAAATGAACTCCATAAAGTACGCTCTTTAGGCAGGATAGACCCAATGTCCACCCCATGTATATCTACATTATTTACATACCATTTTTCTAACGACGGCGTACTGATATCTAAGTTACGTAGCGCATTGGCAAACTCTTCATCAGTAATAGCGTAACTTACAAACTCATAGGGGTTTTCATACGCTTCAGGGTACGAACGGGCCAGCACTGGTTTTGTTATTTGCATTAGGGACACAATCTGTTTAGCCCCCGCAATCTGTCCCTCAGTTAACCGGCTAAGACGCCCATTTAAGTAATGATCTAATACTTGTACAGTAGCCGCATGCACCAACTCATGCAGAAAGATTTTAGGTGTTACCCCACCAGTAGCACTAAGGGTTACGTGATCTACAACAGAATCATACTGTCCTAGATCGTTATCTGGCATAGGGTCAACGGCTATACTAATCGTTGTCTTTAGGTTTAACTTTAGTAAAGCCTCCGCTACTCGTAGCTGTATATTCTCTGTGGGACTTAGCTTAGCTACCTTAGCCCTACTCTTGAGGCTGTCAATAAACGCCTCAATTGCTTGGTTGACCTGCCCATTCTGTATTTTTTTAATGACAGAGTCAGGCAGTGCAGTGCGAACCTTTGTATCAGATTGAACTTGCCTGTTAAACCTATCCTGTAAATTTTTTATTTCTTGTTGGTTAGCTCTTTGCTCTTTGAGCCTTTTTGCTATCTGTCTACGACGCTGCGATTGTATGGCAGGGCTATATTTTTGGTTCTTCCCCTCGATTTGGATTAAGTGCTCGCCCACAGCCATGAAGCCCGCGTCTTGTTGTTCCCCAGTAATAGAGTAGACAGTCTTACCTGTTTTTGACCGAACGCCAGTATTGGCTTTACGAAATATATCCTTCGCCTCTTCAGAAAGACTACTCCACGCAGGTAATACGTATTCTAGTATTCTTCCAACAACGGTGCGATTTTCATCATATGCATTGGCAAGGCGCTTTTCCCCCGCCTCCTGTTCAAGTTCTTCTGTACTACGCGCAGCGACTCCTGTCTCACGTTTCGCAACGCCCCGCTTGGTCCTATACTCTTGTAAAGCCCTTCCAGCAGCCTCATACTGCAAGTCAATTTCGGCAGAGTCAGCGTCGTTCTTATAAACTATTTTATCAAAAAATATGTCTTTTTCAGCAGCGTCAGTTTGATACCAAGGCTTAAGTTTAGTCCGTTTTCGGTCTTGGGTTTTTAATAAAGATGTGTCTGTAGCAAGGTCTGCCTCAAATTGGCTCAATTTACTTTCTAAATCAGCTACTTGTTTTTTATACACTTCCGTCAGTTTAACTTCTGGAGATGTGTTTACCTCTAGCTCAGTAAGTTCGTCAACTAGACGGTCTACTTCTGCCCCAGAATCTTCTACGTTCTGCACCAGCTGCGCACGCTGCGCTTCTTCTATGTCTATCTCAGTATTTACCTTTTGACGCGCTGCTTCATATCTCTCCTCCACATCTTCTGGTAGATTTTCAGCCCTATAACGAGCCGCCTTTACTTCTCCCTTTGGGACGCGGGCTGGAAGTATATTACTGTATGTACTCAGTTCTAAACCATTATCCGCTTCAAATTTATTTAACGTTTTAATTTGGTGGGTAATTTTATCCGCATCTTCCCCCTCCGCAATCATTTCAAAGATCTTGTCTTTTTTATCTTTAATTAGCTTTTGATTTTCTGTGTCTACAACAGTGGCAGTGGGTGCATCGGCGGGAACGGCTGGAAATAACTTGTCTAAGTTAACTTCTTCACCAGCTTTTGTGCCTCCTAAGTATGCATCGGGATCAAACTTGCCATCTATTTCATCGGCAGAGATATTGGCTAATGTAGGGATTGAGTCTCTCGCTCCTCCTGCAGGTTCTCCAGCATCCGCTCCAGCATCATCCACTCCACCGGTTTCAACTCCAGAAGCACTTGTGGAAGCTTCATTGACTCTGGCCTGTCCAGCCACATCAGCGCTTGCTCCATCTGCTGTTGTGTTAGTTCTTGTAGCATCTGTGGCTCCTATTGTGGGTAGACGAGTTTTAAGTAACTCCACCGCCGCTTTAACAGCGCCCGGTCCTTTTGGCAGTTCCGCCTCTATCTTTAAACTCTGGAATATATTTTTTAAAGCCGCATAGTTAGGGGGTTTACCACCCTCTACGGCAGCCAAATACTTTTCGGCTTCTATTTTTGGTGAAGTGTTTGCTACAACTTGCTCAGCGCCCAGTGCATTAATCTGCGCTGCATCTTCTTCACTTATAAGAGGTTCGTTTTTGACAAGGTTTTCATTGTCATTTGTAAGAAGTTTTTGTTGGTCAGTGGGATCTAGCTCACCACTCAGCGCCTCGTCCCGTGCCAGCTCATTGCTAGCAGACATACTTTCTCTGGCCCCAGTGACAGCGCCAAGCCCAGCGCCTGCCAGACCTTCAAGAGTTCCTTGGCCCACAACACCACGCATTAGTGGAGTATCAAACCCTTGACGTTGCTGGGCTAGGTTAGCAGCAAACTGCTCTTGTCCACCTTGAAATCCTTCAGTACCTAGTTCGGTAGCGGCAGTTATACCGGCTTGCTTCGCCATGCCACGCTCGGCGATCTTCTTCGTAGCCGCTGCTCTAGCCGCAGCTTCAGCAGTAACTTCACCCGCTCCCTTAGTAGCCGCCCTGCCTAAAATACTCTTAGACAGCTGGCGAATAATACTTGCCTCAGCACCTGTCCTACCAGCAATAGCACCTACACCAGCGCCAAGCAGAATCTGGTCTAAGTTTTCACCACCATACTCTTGTGCCTTAATAGCAGCGGCTTCAATCTGCTCAGGAGAGATACTACCTTGTTCAGAAAGAATCTCTTTAGTGGCATCGTAGATAGCGCCTTTGATTGTTCCAGCGCCCATAAGAGCACCCGCGCCAAGTACAGCAGCGGCACCAACAGGAGCGGAGATTACGCCAAGAAGACCAGCAACAATAGCGGGGGCAGACGTGCCCAGCGCGTTGACAACCATGTCTATGGGGGCAACGGTAAATGCTTTGAGGCCAGCTATGACTTGGTCGCCTACACCTTGGTCTTCAGCCGCCTGCATGATGCTCTGTACTTCTTGACTATCTTGCTTTGACTGAGCACTATAGAGTTTAGAGATCCACTCCTCAGCACCGCGCAGATTCTTAGACACGTCACTATCAGCACCAAAAGCATCGGCAATGAGCCGAACACCTGTAGTGACACCACCCGCTAACTTGAGTGGTACATCAGCTACCTCACGCAAAAATGACTGGTCCGCTGGGGTCTCATCCCATTTTACCTTTTGCTCAGGAGCTACTTCTGGCTCTGCCCCACTTGATAAAAAAGCATCTGGGTCAAACAGCTGGCTAGGCGCGCTTTGCTGGGCTAAAAAAGCATCTGGATCAAAAGCCATGTATTACATCCCCAATTTTGTACGTATCGCAGCGGCCCGTGGATCATTAGGATTGTTCTTTAACCATTGACGCGCGGCTGCTTCTTGGTCATTACCTCCTGTACTAACGTTTGCCGCGCCCCTTACTCGTTCACTCATTACATTAAAGCCGTCTTCTGCTTTCTGTAGCCGCCTTGTATACTTGCTTTCCATTATCTTTTGTTTTTCTTTAAGAGCCGCCAGTCTATCCAGCCCTTTTTGGTCTAGCCTTCCATTAGCAGCCTGACGTTCATATCGGGCAATATCGCTAATTACCTGCTGTAGTGGCGCGTCTTTTGCCTTAGATGCAGCTACGTCGGCTTCAGTCTTCCTATAATATTCTAATGCAGCTATATAGGCGTTATTATTTTTAGTGTCCTGCTGTCCTTCAGCCGTTTGCTTTCGCGTCTTTTCCTCTGACTCAATGCGCTGTCTTGCAATTTCAGCTGTTGAATCTATATTCCGATTTTGCGTTTCATCTGTCCTTATACTTGATACGTCCTTATCCGCTGAGTCAAATAGCGCACTATTCACAGCAGTTTCTATTTTTAACCCAGCGTCATATATTTTAACTTTGGCTTCAGCTGCGGCAACTTCATCAGCTCGGGCTTTATCTTGCCAATCCATCGCGATTGATTTTTGGCCATCCTCACGGGCTTGTTCAGCTTTAGTAAGGTTGAGGTTTATATCCCGTATAGCGTTCTTCTCCTTACGGTCTTCTTTCTTAATAACACTATATGCCCCAGCCACTTCACCAGCGGCATTAGCTATCGACTCTAAGCCACGCCCTTTTTGCATAGCTGCAGCGCCCTTAAACCACGCTAGGGCCTTGTCAAACTTATTACGGTCTGGGTTGGTTAAGTCCGCAGTGCGTTCTTCAATAATCTTGCGAGCCTCGTCAGAATACTTATCCTCACCCATGTATTCTTTAACGTTAGCAATTTGATCTTTCGCGCCTTCAAAACGTTGAGTAGCCGTTTGTGGTTCAACAGCTGCTGGTGGGTTATATGCAGTCTCACCTAATTTAGCTCGCGCAGCTGATTGGGTAGCTAACGCATCCGTCATTGCCTGTGATTGAGCTATTGCCCCAATACCACGATCAACGGGGTCATCAGTTGCATTGCCGGGAGCAACCTGCTGAATTCCCGACGCCATATTAGCTCCCATAGAAGACGTATCTGAAGTACCTGTTTTCGTAATAGGGCTTACCGTTGGTATAGACCCCGGGGTGTTCACGCGTGGGTCAGTCCTACCAAACTCAGCGCGGGCATCCGATGCGGTACGTACCGTTTCATTGTTACGCGACACATCTTGCGCCACACCTACCGCTGCTGAAGCGGACCCCGCGAATTGTTCTTTGGCAACTTGGTCCAACCTACTTTGCGCGGCGGTTAGCGCTTGCAAATACATTTGCTGCGCTTGTTTGTCCCCAGAAGCGGACGCGCCTTCATACTGCTTACGCGCAAGGTCCACGGCTTCCTGCAAAGGAGCCATCAAGCGCATGGCTTGCGGGTTGCGAGAAGCAAGCGTTGAAGTTGGGCCGGGAATCGGAGCGCCCGCAGCAAACGCCAAGATACCGCCGCCAGCAAACTCCATGTCACCTGCGGGTAGCTGCCCAATACCACTATCTTCTGGCATCGGCTGGCCCATCTGCTGGGGCATTTGTTGACCGGGCACAGGCTGACCTATTGGCATACCCGCCAAACCTTGAGGCTGCTGCATCGCCTCTTGTAATAGTGATGGGCTTTCAGTGGGCTGCTGGCCTTGTTGAGCCATCTGCATGGAGTCAGACTCTTTTAGCAGTTGTAAAGCTCGCAGTGCCGTGTAAGGGTCAACCCCACTGTTCTGTCCTAAGACAGCGGCTTGAAGAGCTTGACGGTTATTTCTAAACCGGTCAGCAAAGACTGATGCTTGATCTATCATATTAATTCCTCAAACCAGCTTATTAAGTGCAATTGCACCAAGGCCACCGGTAATCTCGCCACCGCTTTTGTACCCCGGGATTTCACCACCCTGTGCTCTAGTAAGGGCACCAATACCTGCAGCGGTCATACCCAAAGAGCCAAGGTTCTGTATGGTACTAGGCGCTGGCGCATACATAGACTGCACAGTGCCCATTGGGGTGCCGCGCAGCATGGAGTTCATAAACTCTAGCTGTTGATATGGGTAGCGTTGCTGGTTCAGGAAGTCCTGATAGTTGTTGTCCTTACCCTGCTGGTCAAACGCCTGCTGCTGCGTACCGTATTGCTGCTGCAGCTTGTTAATGTCCATTTGCTGGCCAAAGGTTTGCTGGCCTATATTAGATAGTTGCCCCGCGCCGGTAAGCGCCGTCTGAAAGCCCTGCATACCTAACCCTGCACCATACTGACGAGACTGTTCAGCAAGTTGCTGCCCAGACAACCCGTACTGCGCTTGTAATTGAGCGGCGGTCATATTCTGCCCATACCCAAATTGACGTGACTGCTCTCCCAGCTTCTGGGACTCTAAACCATAATGCTGATTAGATAAAGCTGCCTGCATTGCCTGCTGAGCATTAAGGCCCTGAGTCTGCAATTGAGACGCTTGGTTTTGCACATTAGCTTGCTGCTCCGCACTGAGGTTAGCCAGCGAACTTTGTAGTCCTGTTTGCGTGCCCAACTGTTGCGTAGCCAGATTTGCAGAGAGATTCTGCCCGCCCATAGTAATACCGGCCTGCTGGTTAGACTGCTGTGCTTGTAGGCCTGCGGCTTGTTCGGCATTAAACTGCTGCTGAGCATTTTGAAACGCAGCTTGTGAACCTGTAGCTTGGATGTCCCCCAACTGTTGCGACAGGTTACGGTTTGCCTCAGCATCTATAACGGCTTGGCGAGAACCACCAAAAGCACCAGCTTTAGCCGCTTGCGCACCGCGCTGTGTGCCCGCAATATCTGCAGTCCGTTGAGCTTCTCGCTTTTGAATATCCACCACATTCTGCATGTAGGGATTCATGTAATCTTGCGCGGTCCCGGACTGATTAAAGCTCTGCGTGCTAACCTGCTGCGCTGGGCCCATCTGATAATTCTGCAACTGGGGATTAAACCCGGTCTGCGCAGTATCCATAGAGGGAGCGTTGTAGCCACCGCCTTGCACTTGGTTAGGGTTAAACTGCCCTGTCTGATACGACGGAGGCGAGATAAACTGGTTCTGCGCTTGATAAGGGTTAAAGTTTGCCCCGGCATTAAGCGCGCCTAAGCCCGCGGTGCCCGCCATATTTGCAGCAGTGCCCATAGCCGCAGAGGGGCCCATGTTTTGCGCACCAGTAAAGGCTTGATTCTGTAGGCCAGTAAAGCCCGCTTGCCGAGACTGGTCGTACGTTTGGTACGGGTTCTGTGTGGTGTCCGTTAGCGCAGCGGCTTTACCGAGACCTTCTTTGGCGTAGGGCTTGGCCCAATCGGGTAAATCCGTTATTTGAGTGCTTGTTTGGTTACCACCACCACCACCTGAGCCGCCGCCACCGTAAATACGACCGCCTTCAGCTTTGCGCTGCGTAGCAGAATCGCCAAAGGGCTCGCCCATGGCATATAGATCACGACGAGAGATACTCATATTTTTACTCCAACAATTCGGTACTTCTCGGTAAAACCATACCGAGACCATAAGCGGGCAATGGATTCACGCGCCGCACCTTCAATATATGTAGCACCGGTAGATGCCAAAACTTGTTTAAGCTGAGCAAACATATCCGCATTAGATATTAGTTTGCCGCCAATAGTCGTGATAAACGCTACCCTGTCATTTGGGCGATTACTGAATGATACCGTAGCTGCGCCCTGAACACCAGCATCATCGACTGCAACTATTAAAGTCCAGTGCCCCATAACCACAAGCGTTTTAGCTTGCTCAATCGTATAGTCCCCGCAGGAGTGTTCAAGTGCGCTTGCAATGAACGGCTCGACCACAGGCCAAACTTGATTTACATGCGAGATGTCTACACGCTGGACTTGCATTACACGACTTTGGCGTTTACTTTACGTTGCTGAGTAGTTTTACCATGTGCTTGCTTGCGGATTTTGTCCATCATAGCGTATAACTTTTGAGCGCCTTTCTTAGGGTCGCCCTTGCCAATACTAGCAACGGTTCTAGGGTCGATATATGCCTCACCATCAGCAACTCGTGCGGGCTGTTTACCGTCAATGCTCGTAGGAATTGAGTCGCTCAGGCCGTCGCCTTTACCCTTAATGTGTTTGATCGCACCTAATTTAACTTTCAATGCACGTAAGCCAGCATCGGTGCTACCGTTACCCAAGGCGCTGACAACGTCGGCGGGGACAACAAAGCCACCCTTAGCCATACCGCCAGCAGCTAAACCCATAAGTCCACCGGCAGCCATACCCCCGGGGGAAGAGGGGCCGAAACCCCCGTCCGCGTCCGCGCCACTAAAACCACCACCACCACCACCATCACCATGCCCCATATCGCCTGCATCGTACCCAACAGTGCCAGAGCCGTAGCCACCATCACCTGCGTTGTACCCACCACCAAAACCGTTGCCCATGTCTCCGCCGCTACTACCAGCACCGCTTGGAGAGCTGCCGTAGGGCGTGCTCATATCTACCTGTTGCACAGGGCCGGTGAATTCAGGAGCGCCGAACATGGCTTGGCGGGCCATCTCTAAATTAAGAGCGCCTTGCATCTGCTGTTGGTCAAACTGAGCGTCTGTCATGGTTGACTCATACCCACCAGACGAGTCGATGCCGATAGGCTTAACTGCTGCTATAGGGGCTGTGGGCGCAACACCGGGCTTTTTAATGTACTTCTGAGTTACAGGGTCGTACGTGTATTCGTCCGGCATGCCACCTTCAGCTAGACTAAGCAGGCCACCTTGCGCAACACGTACCCTATTTGGGCCTTGGTAGATTGGGTTAAAGTAGTTTAGTTCGCCTCCGGGATTAGCCAGACGTTGAGCGGCTAAGTTTTCTTCAGACGACCTATTGGGGTTGTACGTGTACTGAAACTGTTCGTTGTCCGATTTAAGAGGCCCAGTATCTTTTGGAGCCATTCCGCGCATAAGGGGACCGCTTAATGCTGCGCCGCCGTACTGGGCTAAGTCCATGCCAGACCCGCCGTAGTTTTTCATAAACGTAGTTGGGTCACTAAATGCGCTCTTTAAGCCTCCGCCTAAGTTACTAAAGTTTTGCCCAAAGGTGTTGGAGGCAAGGGCATTTGATTGTTGCAGTGCTAAGTTTGTGCCTGCATTTTTGGCGGCTTCCGTGGCTGTGGTCTTAGCTGCGGCGGTTGTAGCGCTCTGAGCTAAAGCTTGTTGGGCCGCTTGTTCTGCTGCAAAATCTGCGGCTGTGATTGCTGCATTGCCTCCGGCGACTCCGGGAGTAAGCCCGGCGGTAACACCCGAGGCTGCAGTAGCTCCAGCACCCATAAGGCCCCCAGCTAAACCGGCTCCGCCGTAAGCGCCCATACCTGCCATGATGCCCTTCTCAAGACTGCCAGTACGTGCATACTGCAAGCCGCCAATACCAGCACCGATCATAAGCGATGACCCGCCCGTAGCAGCCGCTAACCCCGCGCCCAAAAGCATAGGCATCATGGAGTCTAAGAATCCCGCTTCTGGTAATCCCGTACTAGGGTTAACACTTAGTGACCCGCCATGAGCTTTAGCCAGTGCATGCAGCCCCTGAACTTCATTTGGAGTCATATGGACAAGCTGCGTGTCCTTTCCCCTTCCTTGAGACTGGACAGCTTGTGCAATTGGGTGTAGGTTATTCATAACTGTATTTTAGTATGTCAAAGTACAAATGGGAAGCAGGGTTAGCCAACTTTCCAGTTAGTCCCATCAGAGTACACAGGGACGGTCACAGCCCCACTACCCGCAACGGTAGCGCCAAACGTAGGACTCGCTGCGTCGGACACAAAAGACCTAGACCCAGCGCCAGAAGTAGCCGCACTAGGTAGCGCTGCGACCGTAAATACCGTTGTCGGTGGAACCACTGTAGAGGTTGTGTCTAGCTGCCCCAGAACGTTGTCTAGCTGATTAAAGTACAGGCGCAGGATGTTGTTAAATTGATCCTGATACTGACGCTCATACGCTTCTGTGGCCGCTGGCAGGCGCGGAGCGACTATCCTGTTTACAGCAAACTCCGAAGTAACGATGTTAGCCATTACCGACGACCATCCGGACGGATGTCAATACGTGGAGCTCCTAGCTGCCAAGTCGTACCTAGAGCGGTAGACTCAATCTTCATCGCAATCTGGCGCCCGCGCACCCGGGTGTTTATCTGCCCCGTAAACTGCTCAATAGGGAGGGTGGTTATACGGGATACAGTGGCGTTGTTGGTTCCCCCAACAGAGGACGGGCTGTTGTAGCCCGAGCCAGAGTTCTGCAGAGGCAGCAAAGAGAAGTTAACCACTGGAGAGTCAGACGTAGAGCCACGGAAAGTCAAATCTGGGAGCAAACGCCAGATAAAACCAAAGTTGTGCCCATCGTCAATATCAAACTCAGAGGACGTAACGTAGGCCTCGATAGGCTGCAGCGTGCCTGTCTCGCCGTCGTCTACGCCGGTTTCTTGAGAAGTTAAGTAGCTGTTTGGTGTAGCAGCAATTGGAACCGCGTTCAGGCCGCTATCCAGCCATGCTGTGCGCGACATCGTGCCGTAGTACCAAGCATCTTCCACGTAGTTGTAGACCACATAGCGGTTAGGGTAGTCTTCCCCAATAGAGCAGTAGAACCACCACACCTCGTTAAACGCCTCGACCGTACTGGCAAATACCTGCCCCGCCTGCGACCGCTCCAACGTCAAATTGGGGTCAGAGTTTTGGAAGATAAACTGGCGCAGGTCACAGCGCAGTGTTTGTACACGACCGTCGTATTTGTAGAACTTGTCCGTGCCCATCCAGTAGGTGACGTTGTTGGCAGTTGCCTTGGCATTGGGGGAGATGATGGAGATGTTCTCACCAAGGGTTTGCGCACCCCACACAAAGGGAGGGCCAAGGTACTGCAAAGAATACAGCGCCGCATCGGTCCAAACCAGTATCTCTTGACGGGTCTGGCTGGCCGTAATGATGCTTGAGCCAATAGACAATCGCAAGTCACCTGCTTGATTTGTAATCGCTGGCGTCCAGTTGGTTGGGTCTTCTTGGTCTGACCAGCGTATCAGCATGGGGTCAATTGCAGACTCGCCCAAAATGTTCACACCGAAACACAGCACAAAGCGCGACACATCTGACACGATGAGGTTGTTTTGCAGGGTAGGCACGTCTGAGCCAGTCAGCACCACGCCGCGGGTGCCAACGCCGTTGCTTGCATCCCAGTAGTAAATGCCGCCGCCACGAGGGCCGTAGATTAAGTCTTCACCAAAGTTTTGGTGGTTCCAAATGCGTATCGCCTCAATAATCGAAGCCGTGCCGTTACCCCACGTACCAAACCCATAAGGCCCTGCAGCCCAGCCAGTAAGTGTTTGCTCAATCGCAGCGCCAATGGTTAATTGATACGCACCCACAACAGAAGAGCCGCCGTTTCCTGTGTCCGAGGCGTTAGCCGTGGTAGATAGCGTTACCGTGTAGTTGTCGTCGTCAATGAGGCTTACGACTTCATACTCTGCGTTCAGTATCGTGTCGGTTATAACGCCGCCAAGGCCTGCAGCCCCGCTAAAGGTAACGAAATCCCCAACACCCGCGCCGTTGCCTACGTCAGTTACCGTAAGGGTAGTAGAGCCCGTAGTGGCTGCAAAGGTTACATCTCCCACACCGCTTGTTCTTCGTATGGGCGTGATGTCGTAAAAAACGGTGCCCAGCTCTAAGTAGTACTTGATGTTTGTGCCGACCCCCAACAGGGACAGATTACTCAGCGTCACCCACTTAAGTAGCGAGCGGCAGATACCTAAAAACCGGCCTGCGTTGTACTGCACCCATCCGCCCACCTTTTCTGGTGTGCCTTGTCGGAACCTAATTTTGTCGCAGTCGTACCACCCGCCCTCATTGGTGTAGCGGGTATTTTCGCGGTTAACACCGGGCTTGAGTAGTATTTTCTTTAAGGGCATGGTGCTCTCTTATGCAACAAGTCCGGATAAGTATACCGTTTTACCGTCTTTTTTGGTAGCGGTAAGCGCCTGCTTCTTGTTGTCCCCGGGGTTGTAGCTGACATGCACCCATCCCGAATCAGGGATGCCGGGGGTATAAAACTCAAGAATTACCTGCCGAAAGCTTAAGTTGTCCACAATCCACTGGGCCAGCTCTGCGTTCGGTACGCCGGGAATTTCTATATCTGCAGCCATGCCCCGGCAATGATCCGAAGTCTTGGAGCCGCCGACTTTGGTGTTTACCTCAACACTGCGAAAACCTGAATTGACTTTAACCGCCATACCAAAGCGCTCGCGCACGGGCTGCAGCACGCACTCGCACAGAATAGTCAGGTTCTCTAGCTGGTCGGCATCGGGGGTGTTGTCGATGTCATGGCGCAAGGCGGTTTCGCTCTTGGTCATCTCTGCAAGGGAGAAGTTGGCAGTGAGTTTCATATGAAGTCCGCAGTCTTAGGTTTAATCTTTAAGCATGTAAGCTCAAAAGCGTCAACGCTTAGGTCTGTGGCCAACTTCTGTCTGACCACGTAATTTTTCTGGTCACACTCTCTGGCGGTTACCATTAAGCCCCCATCGGCAAACCCGCAGGAACCATTCGTAAAACAAATAAACGCAACGGGTATCCAGAGAAACACAGCAATACTCCAAGTTATTTTACAACGGACCTCAACTGTTCACCTTTATCTTTACTCCCCATTGAAGAGCCAAAGTAGTAAGACAGAATCTGCGTCACCGCCGCTGACAGCACGCCTAAAATGTAAATCAGAATATCTTTGGCCTCGGGCTTTACCTCCACAAAGATCAGCACCGCGAACAGTAGGAACGATAAGCCTACAACCCCTAGCGCCAAAGCTGGCGTAACAATTTTGTTAAGAAGAGGCGCATTCGCACTCGCAGCAATAGACACCTCGCGCTCACGAGCGCTGTTTTTATCTTCAAGAATAGCTTTAAATTTGTCGTGTTCGAGTTGTTTAATTTTAGCTTCCGCCTCCGGGTCTTTGTTGATTGCCTTCATCACCGCGTTTACTTCATCTTCGACGCCAAGTTGTTTAGAAAGCGCACTAACTGCCATGCCAGCCAAAGGGCCACCCAGCGCAGTTGCAATACCGGGCGCAAAGCCCTTAACCATCGCGATAAGATCATCCATTTCCACCCCTTGTATATATAGCCCACACCAGTATAGCGATAACAATCACGCCAGACAAAACAGACACCGTTATCAAAATACCGTTAGCCCAAGCCCATATTTTCTGTTTTCGCTTGTATCTAGCTAGTGCTTCAGCCTTGACCGCTGCATCTCGTTTTCGCTTTGCATCAGCTTGAAACTGTAACCAATCGTCCCACAACCCAGCCCGCCCGCAGTAGATCATCAGCTCTTGCAGTTCTTTTTCGTTCTGCTTAATTGTCTCAAGCGCAAAAATGCCTCTGAGTCTGAGCCTGATTGACCGGCTTTTTAGCTATCGCCGCTTTGTTGTCAAGAACTGAAAGATGCTGCCCCGCTGC
>FUWD013170728.1_pt1 | contig 24892 bp, 16 predicted proteins | sample 1063281 | NCBI WGS metagenome assembly FUWD01 (sample SAMEA79048168, study PRJEB19326) | metagenome | biome: marine | reverse complement strand
CGTCACACGCATAACGGTGTTGTGTATGCTTTCAGTAATGGTGCTGATACGGTTTCTGGCGGAACTTCGCTTTCTACTGCTACGGTAAATAGTACATATAATACTCCTGGTGGTCAGACTGACGGCGGTGTCATTTTTGCTTCTGGTCTCGCTAATCCCGAAATCGAAGGCAACTCTGGTGACATCATTTACATCGAGAACCGTCGTGCAATTTCTCGTGCTTCTGACCAGATTGAGGACATTAAGCTCGTTGTCGAGTTCTAATTCATAACAGAGACCTAAGAGATGCCGCAAAATACTAACCTGAATAGATCCCCGTATTTCGACGACTTTGATGCGGGGAAAAACTTCTATAGGATTCTGTTCAGACCTGGATACTCGATCCAAGCGAGAGAGTTGACCCAACTGCAGTCTATGCTGCAGGACCAAGTGGAACAGGTCGGTAACAGTATGTTTAAACAGGGTCAGATGGTGATCCCTGGTGAAGTTTCATATTCGGATACATACGAATACGTTAAGTTAAGCAGCGTCTCTCAGGTTGCGCAAAATATCGACGGCGAAGTTAATTTCGTTAAGTATGATATTTCGCAACTAGTCGGTAAGATTCTCATCGGTCAAACATCTGGTGTCAAGGCATTCGTAGATAACCATTCTTACGAAACTACCACTGACGCCGATAGTATTTTTGTTAAGTATATCAGTTCAGGTTCTGATAATACTGATACTAGATTCCGACAAGGTGAATCTCTTAAATTAGAATCACCAACAACAGATAACGATCCTACTTTAGTTGTTGGTACTGATGGAATCAAACCCGCAGATACTCCTGCAATGGGTTATGGTTCTGCAGTTAATGTCCAGAAAGGCATTTACTTTATTAATGGTCACTTTGTGCAGAATGATGAGCAGACACTCATTCTGTCCAAGTATACAACCAATTCTTCTTTTAAAGTTGGTTGGACTATCACTGAGACAGTAGTAACTCCTGAGGATGATGAATCTCTCAAGGACAACGCTCAGGGTTACTCTAACTATTCTGCTCCTGGTGCACACCGTCTGAGAATCAGACTTGTACTAGAGAAATTCGATATTAATACACCTTCCAATAAGAACTTTGTTCAGTTGGTGTATCTGGAGCAAGGTAAAATCCAGAGACAAATTAAACAGACTCCTCCGAGTCAGATCGAAGAAATCCTTGCTCGTAGAACATATGATGAGTCTGGCGACTATATTGTCAGAAACTTTATTGCTGATCTTAAGGACTATTACAAGGAAGATGGTTCTGGTTTCTACCAAACAGGCGAAGATGGTTTGGTAAACGGTCATAGCACAATCGAGGCTCTTGACAAGATGGTGTTGGGCATCGGTCCTGGAAAGGCATATGTCCGTGGTTATGAGGTAGAGAATACTGAAACTAAGTATCTCCCTCTTGACAGAGCAAAAGATACTCAAAACAGAGATAACACTAGATTGTATTCCACCCCGCTGCCTACAGTGGGTATTCGTGCTGTACAAAGTAGCGTTCCTATTAGTGCCACTTCTGACGGTGAATCAACACCGTTCAAAAAGGTTGACCTTTATAGAAAGTTTATTGATTCTTATCTCGGTACAAACGGGACTAAGAATAGCATTGACTCTAGAACCTTTGCAGCTAGTGACCTGAGAGGTACTGTCTACAATAACGACAGTGCCACTATGACTGTCTGGGTGTATCCTGGCGTTGATCCTGTTAATGGCAATCCTATCGATCTTGTCGCTAACACCACAGATATTGTTTATACTCCGTTAAAAACTGGTGCTAGTGCACCTCTGTACCACTACAACGGAACATCATACGACGAAGTTCAGTGTATTGCAGCAAGATTTAACCTGCAACTGAAGAAAGATGACGGCACCTCAGAAGTGCCTTGGATTAGCGATACCGCTAGTGGCGGTATGTATGAGTCTGGTTCGGAGCACGTCGTGCACGAATTGGTCCTGAGAGGTCCCATCCGTGCCCTCTACAGCATCCATAACTCATACCAGAGTCACGGTCCCGCTAAGTTAGGTGGCGCTGGTGCAGGGTCTACTGACGGCATCTCACTGTATGGTAACAATAGTGGTAGCACCTTCTACGGTGTGATCCTGGATTATACCGAACCAGTGCATCCGATTATTGGTCGTGCTATTGCAAGAGACTTTAAGTTTGCAAAGCAACCCACTGGATTTGATAAAACAAAGAATGTGTTTGCTAGTCCTTCAGTTCAGGACAGCACATTTACGTTCTCCTATACCAACCCGATTCTGTTTACCAGAATTAAACTGACTGGTCTTCACGCTTTTGAGACTGGATCCAACATCAAGGGTTCGATTTCTGGTGCTACTGGTGTTATCGAAGGTGGTCTTTCTGTTGGACAGAATGATCCTCAGAATGCATCTCTGTCTCACGGTAATGTTATTACTGTGTCTAGTATCATCGGTGAGTTTATTGAGGGTGAAGAAATCTTCGATATGGATGACAGCGGCAAGTCTGCAGTGATTGCAACTTCTGGTCGTATTAGTCATTTTACTGTTCCTTATGGTGGCGAGAACTATTCGGAACTTTGCGAATTGAAGATTGGAGCTCGTCAGTATCTTTCTAACTACATCACTGTTACCAGAGAGACTATTCTCGATGGCGTTAATGGTCAATCAGATTATATCCACGCAGTTAGATTTACAGAACTAGGTAGAAGAGATATTCTCGATACCTTCACACTTCCTCCGACTTGTGAAGTTGTTGATACTGGTGGTGTTCATAGTGCAAGTGATCCGAATGCATATGTGAAGGCAGTTCTTTATACTGATGTCATTCAGACTTTTGGTACCGAAGACTTCCGTTCTATCGGTATGCAGCACGGTGCTTCTAGTAAGTTCTTTACTGGCGACATCCAATATGCAGAAACTGAATATACTGATTTTAAAACTATCAGTAATAACCTCCAGTATTCTGGTGTTGCTGATTGCGACTTCATTGAAGCAACAAACTACACCGCACGTCCTGCAGATGATCTGAAGGTTGATGATCTGATTCAGGTCACTGTTGATGGTAATACTTTTAGATATGAAGTTGCTAATGCTTGCAATGCTTCTACCGATAGAGTCGGTAGAATTTATCTGAAGCAACGTCTTCTGGTTGGATTCTCTTCTAACACTATTACTAGAATTAGAGCAAAGATTGCAAATGCTGGTAAGTCTAGTCTGATCCTTCCTCTTCCCAACAGTAAGGTTGCCTCTATTCTTACTGATGACACCAACACTGGCATTACATACTATTCAAGAAGACAGTTTATCGAATCTGTCAGTATTGACGGTACTACAAATGAAATTTCAGTTGCTGCACAGTTAGATTTCGGTCAGCAGCAGTTTGCTCCGTTTAGTCAATCAGATTTCACCATTGAGGTGTATAACGTTGGTGCTACCACCACAAGATATGGTAGTGCTACAGGAGATGTTGTCCGTGATGGCGACATTCTCTATATTGATAGTTCGATGGTGGAGATCACCAGTGGTAGCAGCACTAACAATGCTGGTTCTCTTAGCATTAAACTTCCAGCTGGTTATTTCTATCAAGCAGGTACTTTAAACCTCGCTGATATGAAGTTGAAGATTACTTGTACTATCGAGACTTCTAAGGCAAAACCAAAACTCAAAACAGTCGAAGCAAATAAGAGAATTTCTATTGCATCCGACCTTGACAACGAAATCATTCCTCTGAGAGGTGATGACTACGATAATCCTACTGGTCAGGTTAAGTCTTTCTCTGACGTTTTCCGACTCCGTTATGTTTATGAAGGCACCCCTGGTGTTGCTCCTACTGTAAATGAGGCGGGAGAGATTCTTGGAGATTCTGGTACAGATATCACCGATTATTTCCTCTTTGATGATGGACAGAGAGATTCTTTGTATGACACCTCTGCTCTTGTTAGAAAGCCTGGTTTTAGAACTCCTTCGGGTACTCTGGTTATCGGATTTGATTACTTCAAGCACTCTGAAGGTGACTTCTTTGCCGCAGATTCTTATCTGCACGAGAATGGTGTCAACTATGAAGAGATTCCTACCTTTACTTCTAATGTGTATGGTAAGAAGTCTCTGACAGATGTTATCGACTTCCGTCCTCTGGTTGGTACCTCGGCACAGATCCCTGGTTACCTGAACGCCAGTGTGATGGATGCTAACTCTAATGTGTCTGAGGTGTTTACTACTGGTGGTGTTACTGCAGCACTTCCTGCCGACACAGAGTCTTCGCCATCTATTCCTTACACCTTCTCTTCTTACTATGAGTACTATGTTGACAGAATTGATACTGTTTACCTGAAGAAAGACGGTAACTTCATTGTCAAGAAAGGTGCTGGATCTAACGATCCTCAGTCTGCACAGACTATCGACGAAGCAATTAAGGTCTTCAAGATCTATGTTCCTGCTTTTACTGATAACCTCAGAAAAGTTAAAGTCTTCCCTGTAGAGAACAAGCGTTTCACAATGCGCGATATCTCTAAACTGGAGAAGCGTGTTGAGCGTGTTGAAAGATACACGATGCTTTCTATCCTTGAGCAATCTGCAATGAACACGCAGATTAGGGATGCCAGCACTGGTCTTGATAAGTTTAAGTCTGGTTTTGCTGTAGATAACTTCGAGAACTATGTTCTCTCCAACATCAACAGTGTTGACTATAAGTGTGCTCTCGACCTGACTCGTGGATCTATGCGTCCTGAGTCTAAAGAGACTACAGTTCAACTGGAAGAAAAAGATCCTACTCCTACTACCAGATTGCTGTCAAACTATGTGGTTAATAACCATATGGTTACACTTCCTTTCACCGAGGCAGTTCTTGCACAGAATACCTTTGCTACAGAAACTGTTTCTGTCAATCCATTCTTGATCTTTGGATATAAAGGAACAGCAGAATTAACACCTAATACAGATACTTGGTTTGATGAGAATGTTCTGCCCGCTCTGAACAATAATGATAACCAGACTTTAGATCCTCTGGAAATCTACGAAGATGGTGACACTGCTTTGTCCCAAATTCATAACGTTACTGGTGTGTATATTACTGGTAATGATTCTGAGTTCAGTAACGTTGCTTCTCTGAGTTCTGACGCACCTCAGAATTCTGAGGCAGAAGTTGTCAGTTCTAAGATCACAAGTTCTTCTAACATTGCTGCACAAAACAGCGAAATTCCTCTGCAGCAATCTAGTACAACTATTGGCGAGAAAACAATCGGCACATCATTGACTCTTTATATTAGAGAGCAATATGTCGAGTTCCATCTGAGAAAGATGAAACCCAACACGAGATTGTATCCTTTCTTGGATAACATCTCTATTTCGGATTATGTTGTTCCTGATCGCAACTACTCAGGACAACCTGGATCTTCTCTCCGTTTCTGGGGTAGTGAGATTGTCACAGATGATGGTGGTAATGCTTCTGGTGTCATCTTGATTCCTTCAGGTAGAAAACCAACTGCAGGAACACAATTTGAAACTGATCTGGAGGATATCACGTGGTCTGCTGATGCTGGTCTGAGATTCCCTGTTGGTACTAAGAAGATTAAGTTCACAAGCAGCTCTGCCAATGCTGCTCACCCTGAAACCTTCGCAAACGTTACTTTCTTTGCAACTGGTGTCAAGGAACCTGCTCCTAATGACATCATCTCTGTTGAAAGCGTTATCGACGAAGATAAGGTTGACGGTACACAGTATACCGAGAACATTCTCAACCCAGAAGTTTCTGTGGTTGACCCCTTAGCACAAACTTTCCGTGTTGAGAGTTTTGAGGGTGGCGTGTTTGCAACCTCTGTCAATCTTTACTTCTCTTCTAAGGACAATACACTGCCAGTCTCCGTCAAGTTGACTGATACAATTGCTGGCAGACCTAGCAAGAATGTGATTCCTGGATCTAATGTTGTGGTTGATCCCAACACTTACATCCGTGTTATGACTAGCGGTGCTCATACTTTAATCAAGAATGAGATCATCGAAGGCGATACTTCCAACGCACAAGGTCCTTTGATCGGTGTTTTGGATTCTCAGAATACACCTGTGCCTGAAGTAAATGGTACATTTACATTAGCAACCACACAGGTTTATACTCTGATTCTTGGCGATCACAACAAAGAAACTTTCCTTCCTGGCGAACCCCTGGTTATCACATCATTGACTGTTGCCAATAACAGCAGATCTGGTGACAGTATTGTTTCTATGGAGATTGTTCTTGATTCGGGTTACATCTCCCACGTCGTTATGGATGATTTGGGTGATGGATATGCAGGTTCTACAACTGTCACAGTTGAATCTCCTCAACTGCCTGGTGGTGTTACAGCAACCGCTATTCCTAGCATCACAGATCAGAAAGTGTATGAAATTAACCCCACTCTTGGTGGTAGCGAGTACACCACACCTCCTAGTGTGCTGATTGTTTCCAATAGTGCAACGCAACTCGCATCTGCTACTGCGGTTATTAAGTACAACAAACCTGCAGTGAGAATGGGTGTTGCTACTGACAGCAAGGCGCTTGTACCCACACAATTCCACTTCCAGTACCCTGTATATCTTGAAAATGACCGTGAATACGCTCTTATCATCGAAACAAATAGCACTCAGTACCAGACGTTCATCTCTCGCCTTGGCGAAACTGAGATTAACAGTAACTCTACAGTTACTACTCAGCCTCTTCTTGGTTCACTGTTTAAGAGTCAAAACAGCAATCTTTGGACCGCGAACCAATACGAGGATCTGAAGTTTGAGATGCATCGTGCTCAGTTCGATACCGCTAAGTCTGGTGTCGTAGAACTGGTCAATGCTGATATGGGTTACAGCAAACTTTCTGCCAACCCGCTGCAAACAGATGCAACTGGATCTTCTTCTACTAGCAGCAAACTCTTCGGTGCTAACAATAAGATCCTGAAGGTTATGCATAAGAACCACGGTTTGAACAAAGGTTCTTATGTTGCCCTTAAGAAGTCTTCTGGTGTTGGCGGTTATTCGTCAACTGCCATCAACTCCCAGATTCTTCCCGTTATCGATGCTGGCATTGATTTCTATACTGTCGGTATGGTGACAAGCGCAGGTGGCACATCTACAGGTGGTGGATTGAACGTACTTGCATTGGGTCAGGTCAAGTTCGAGAAAGCACTCGTTAAACTCGATTCTCTTGATTATCCTGATACAACTCTCTCCACTACAATCAAAACTACTGCTATCAAACCAATTGATAGTAGAGAAACAGTTACAGATTATACTGCAGAAGATAGTGTGCCTATCATTCTGAATAAGGAGTATTACTTCCCTACCCAACGTGTTGTTGCATCTAAACTGAATGAGAAGTTATTCTCTTCTCGTTTGAATTCGCAAAAGTCTCTTGGTGTTACTGCGACACTAAGCACTACTAATGCTAATCTTTCTCCGATCATCAATCTTAAGAATCCTCAGGCAATTCTCACTAGTAACCGTGTTGAATCTCCTACTGGTATTGAAGATAGATACGGCAGAAAAATTCAGCAGGTTGAAGTCTATAAGACTGTTGTGATGAGATTCATTGATAGTGCTGGTACTCCTGCAACTCTTGGATCTGCACAAAGCTTTGAAACTACGAATGGTAAGGGTCAGATTATTACTGGTAAGACTTCTGGTACCAAAGGTATTCTGTCTTACTGGAATGCTGCATCTCCTGGAGAGATGTTTGTGAGAATCATCGAAGGCGAAGGTTTCATTCTTGGCGAAGAACCTGTGTTTAGCGGTTCTTCTTCATATAACCAGGAGTGGAACTTCGATGGTAGTACTACCAACCCCACATCGGGTGCTGCTCAAGGTTTCACCTTACCTCTGAAGATCGCTGGTGATCTGTCTCTTGCTCAGTTTGATATCGATCCTGCAGATAAACTTGCTAACGATACAGATACTAAGACTGGCAATATTGTTCGCTGGAACCAAGAAAACTATCGCCTGATCTTTACTTCTAATGACTCTGCTTATGCTGACGGAGATATCATTGGTGTTGGTAATGCTGTTAATGGTACATACGAAGATGGTTTCGATATCATCAACCAATCCTTCAATGTTCCTATGGAAATCAAAGAAGTATATGATGCTTATGGTTTCCTCTTCACACCTGAAAGACTCAAGAACTCTTCTAACGTTGCAAACTATGTAACTAAGGAGATCTCTCTCGACAATCCTGGTAATGGTATCACCGTTAAGATTACTGCTGCTCTGCAGGAAATCGATGACATTGCTGTTATGTACAAGACGAAGCGTTCCTCTCAGCAGGTATTCTTCAATGAAATTAACTGGACATACTTTAATGAAAGTGGTGGTCCTGATGAAGCGGTGGCACCTTCCACAGGAACTAACTTCTCTCCGACTACTGAGTCGGAAGCGGACTTCAAAGAGTATAGCTTCACTGTTGATAACCTGAAAGACTTTAACTCTTTCGCTATCAAAGTTGTAATGCGCTCGCGGAATCCCGCTATGCCTCCTAGAATCCGCGATCTAAGAACCATCGCAACCTATTGATGCTACCAATTATTGCTGAAATGTGGGCTAAAAATCATAATTACCATCCGAACACAGTAAAAGATCACGGTGATTACCACCGTGATGATACAGGAGCGATTATCAATCACGATAAAAGCTCCTTTGAAGCTTATAAACGCCAAAAAGCGTTAATGGAGAGAAGTCGTGATTATGAAAAAGAAATTGACGATTTAAAGACAGATGTTTCTGAGATCAAATCTCTTTTGAAGGATCTCATTTCAAAACTATAAATACTCACATAGGAAACTGTTTAAACAATGGCGCTTACACGAATCAGGAGAACTGGTTTAAATGATGGGCTGGTAAGTGATGCCAAACTTGACAGTGGTGTAGGCACCCAGGCGGTGACGACTTCCACCATCAGGAACGGCGCTGTTACCACCCTCAAGTTAGCAGACAACTCCATCACTACGGAAAAACTCAGTACCACTGGTGGTCTTGAGGCAATCGATACTGCTGTCATCAGAGACGGAGCAATTACTCCGCCTAAGATTGACGGTACTTCGGCATTTAATTTCCAATCTGTAGAGGTTGCAACTTCACTGTTTGTTACTGGTAAACTTTCCAGAACAGATGCAGCAGGTATCGACGTTTCTGGTTCCGACCTCGTTATTGCTGGTGGTACTAGTACAGGTTCTGCTTCTGGTGGTTACATCAGATTAAAGACTTCTCCTGCAGGTGGTTCTACTGGATCTTCAGTTAACAACCTGACAGATGCTCTGGTTATTACTGGTCAAGGTAAGATTGGTATCGGTGTTGGCAACCCCACAGAAGATCTCGAAGTTGCAAACAATGTCGTTATTAATGGTGAACTGACAGTCCTCGGTGGTACAACAACAGTATCCACAACCAACACAGTGATCGGTGATAAACTGATCGAACTTGGTAATGGTGTTGTTGGTGCACCTACTGGTGACTCTGGTATCGTCATTGAACGTGGTAGCGAAGATAACGTTTTTATCGGTTACGACGAATCTGAAGATAAGTTTGTTCTCGGTACAGGTACTTTCACTGGTACTACTACTGGCGATCTTGTGTTCGATAGAGGAACACTGGTTTCTGATTTGGAAGCAAACAGCGTCAGCGTTACTGGTGCAAATTCTTCTGTAACCTTCGATGGTGCAGTCGTCACTATTGAACCTAGTGGTTCAAATACTCCAATCTTTAAGGTTGACCCTACAAATAATAAGATTGGTATCGGACAAGATCCGAACAACTCTCTCCCCCAGATCTTACAAGTACAGGGCACTGTTGGTGCTACAGCATTTGTTGGTGATGGTAACGGTCTGACTAACCTGTCTGGTTTTACTGGTGCAGGTGATGGTACAGCAGCAATCCCTGGTATTTCTTTCTATCAAGACCAGGATAACGGTTTCTTCCGTCCTTCTCCCGACCAAATGGCACTCTCATTGGGTGGAGCTGAGAAGATTCGTTACAATGATCAAGGCGATTCACTTGTCTTGACCAAAGGTGTGCACGGCACTGATGCTGGCACAGTTAATACTGCAGTTATTCAAGCTGCCGTGATTGATACGTTTACACACGCTGATTATTTCAGTGGTAAGTATGTGGTGCAAGTCACATCTGGTGTCTACGTTCAGACAAAAGAAGTTCTGATTATGCACGATGGCACTGATATCTTCATCGAAGAATATGCCACTATGACATCTGGCGGTTTGGCACAAGGTGGTCTCGGCACTATCAGTGCTCAGTACAATGGTAACAATATCGAAGTGATCTTCACTCCGACATACGCTACCAACACTGTCAAGTTCTTCAGATCCCTCATCACTTCTTGATATAAATAATCCCAGACTCATCCGTTCAGGACTTAACGTAGAATGACTGTAAGAAACGTAGCAAAAAATTATACGTTTGAGCAGCAGCGCCTCGAAATCAATGATATCGGTGCTGATAATGGTGATTTTTCTGGAAAGATTATTGCGCAATCTGTCGCTAACAACTTAGTTGCCCAGACGATCACTGATTGCTTAATTGAATTGGATGCTGAACTGGGTCCGATTGCTAGTTTATCATCTGAAATTCCTAGCGGAAGTAAAGATGATATGGTAGAAGCAGTTAATTACATTACCGAGACTATTATTAAAGCATTGTCAAATCTGACAACTGTTGATAAGACTAGTGTTGTTAATGCAATTAACGAACTTGATTCTGATGTAGGTGATCTTACCACATTGACAGCGAACATTGTTGATGATAGCAGTTTAGTTGCTGCTCTCAATGAAACTAAAGACGTGATCATTGGCATTCTTGCTAACTTATCTACTGTCTCTAAATCCAGTATTGTTTCTGCGATTAATGAAATCAAAGACATCACTATTGGTAACCTTACTAACCTCACCACACAAAACAAAGCAAACCTTGTTAATGCAATTAACGAATTGCAGGCTGAGGTGAATACGCTTGCTGCGCAGGTTGGTATCTCTGTGGAAGCAGGTCTTGATGCTACCGCTCTTGCTATCGCTCTCGGTTAATAACAAATGGCAAATAAATTTATCTCAACTTCTAAAACAGGTGTAGGTACCACCGAGACCGCAATTTACTCGGTAGAACTGCAAGGCACTCAGGTGGAAAAGCAGTCTGTGATCATTGGATGCAACTTGTCCAATACTTCGCAGACTGCTGTTATGGCGGAGGTTAAAATCAATAGGTATCCCGCATACTCTATTGATCCTCAGTATCCTAAGGATGATGTATTCATCGTCAAGAATCTTCCGATTCCTGCTGGATCTTCTTTTGAAGTTATGCAAGGGCAAAAGATTATCATCGCATATGATGAGAATGGATATCGCCCATCTACTCCATCAGTAACAGATACTTTAGCAGCAAATATCGCCAACACCACTGATACTCAGATTGAGGTTAGTGACAATACTGGTCCTAAGTTTAATGCTCAGGAATATATTAAGGTCGGCAACGAAATTATGTTGGTGACATCTCTCCAAGGTTCTGGTAACGAATTACTGAATGTTGATAGAGCACAAGCGGCATCAACAGCAGCAACTGCAACTTCTGGAGATTCTGTCACAAAAGTCGATGTCGGTCTCGGTGATGAGATCGTTATTAAGTGCGATACTGCAGGTTCATTAGATTGTATCGCTAGCTTTATGGAGGTATCGGTCTGATGGCATATCTTGGACTTAATCCAGAAGCGTATGTTAGTAAGATTCAGGAACTCCAAGATATAGCATCTCAGTTCAACGGGGTTCTTACAAACTTTCCACTGCGCACAACAAATAACGATGTAGTCACGGTTGCGCAATCAATGCAACTCACCGTCAGTTTGAACGGTGTTATGCAGCAACCTAATACTGCTAGTGCATCTGCTGGTCCTGGTTCCTTCTGGGTTCAGGGCGATAGAATCTATTTCTCAGAACCACCTAATGCAGGTGACACCTTTTTCGGACAGGTAAACAATTCCGTTGTCAATAATATGGATCGTTCGGAGATCTTCTCCGAGCAATTCACTGCTAACGGCGTTGACTCCGACTTCACAATGTCTAAAGCACCACCGAATGTACACGCGGTGATTGTGACTATCGACGGTCTGGTGCAGCATAAGGATGCTTATACTCTGGTTGCTCAGAACCTAGTCCTACGCTTAGACAATGCTCCTGATATTGGATCTGTCATCGAAGTCACTCACATCGGTTTCTCTTCGTCCCTGGTTGGACCTACCAGTGCTGTTAGTTCTTTTTACGGAAGATCTGGTGCCGTCGAACTCCTACAAACCGATGACATAAATGTTAGAGATATTGACTGCTACGGCTCTATTGGTGTCGGCAATTACTCTCCTAGTTTCAAGATCGACGTTGACGGTGGTTCTGCTACTTCTAATTGCATCAGGGTCAAAGCACAAACCCTTCCGACAATTACTTTAGAATCTGCAGATACTGGTGGTAAAACTAGGTTAATTCAAAATGGCGATGACTTCCATATGTTCGCTGATGTTGGTGGTGTTACTACCGACATCTTTGTAGCAACTCAAGGATACATCACCACTGAGAATTCTATTGGTAGTTTTGCTGATAGAACTACTGTTAACATTGCAGGTGATTCGACTGGTGTAACTAAAGCACTGAACGATAATACCACCGCAATTGCTACGACGGCATTTGTTCGTCAGGAAGTTGCTGACCTCATTGGATCGGCACCAGCTGCGCTTGATACATTACAAGAATTAAGTACAGCGTTGGGGGATGACCCTAACTTTGCTACTACTATTAACAATGCCATCTCACTGAAGGCAGATGCTACTAGTGGTACTACTAATTTACAAACCCTGAATAATGCAACTATTAACGGGGTTACTATCCAAGCTGATCCTGGTGGTCCTGCACCTAACAGGATTCGTCTTGGTAACATCATTTTCCCTGCTACCCAAGTTGCTGATATTGGTTACAACCTTGTCGTTGCTAGCAGCAATATTGATGGAACCGTGAATATGGAATTCAGTGACCGCAATGAAATGCGGGACATCTGGTTGTTCAGCTAAATATCAAGGAGGATACAGTATACAATGGCTCTCTCTAGAGGAAAACTTACTGGCAACGGAAAGAATATTCAGTTTATTCCTTCTGGCACTGCTGGTACCCTGTACATTAATCCGTCAGGTACCAAGACCTATTTTAAAGGTTTTGTGATTTTTAATGGAAACACGACAACTGAAACTGTCAACCTGTATCTTGCAGAAGACAACGTTGGTGCACTCGATACTATCGACCCTGCAACAAAACCCCAACAGTTTGTCAGACAGGAACTAAGTTCTGGTGAAACATTCTACGTTGAACTGAACTATCCTATTGTTCTCGAAGATGAGAACGATGCAATTTATGGTTTAACAGATACTGCTAATCAAGTTACTATCATCCTGATTGGTGATAAGGAGTCGTAAATGCCTTTTCGTGTCGGTAGTCTTAAAACTTTAAACTACGAAAGTCGGTTAGACAACTTGACCGATGAAGGACATCTGCGTCCATTTTATGACACAACTAAAATCCGCAACACTCCGTTTGAAGCTGTTCGCACTATTCGCGTGACACCTCAGAACGGTGATCCTGTTATCAACCACAACCTTGACGTTCAAGGTCCCCTTACATTACCTAGGGGAGAGTATACACTAGAAACAGTTGTTTCTGCTGACGCTGTATTTACAGTGCAGTTTACTATGTGGGGTGCAGGTGGTGCTGGTGGATCTCAAGCAGGTGGTGTTGGCGGCGGTTCTGGATATACCGCTGGTGGTTTAAAACTTCTTTCAACTCAGTTGTACTACATCTGTGTTGGTGGAGGTGGAGATCCTAGATCATCTGCAACAGTCACTGCTGGTGGCGAATGTGGCGGTGCTTTAGGTGGTCTTACAGGAAATGAATATGGTGGATGTGGCGGAGGACTCACAGGAGTTTTCCGTAATTCTGCTGTTCAATCGAATGCTCTTCTGATTGCAGCTGGTGGCGGGGGAGCTGGTGCCGATCAACGTGGTGGCGCTGGTGGCGGTTCCAATGGTCAGATCGGTCAACTGTTCGATCAAAGAGGTGGTGGCGGAGGTTCCCAAACTGCGGGAGGTTTCGCTGGTTTCACCGATGCTTTAGATGGTGCTTCACTGTTAGGTGGCAGAGCAGGAGGACTGCTTGCTTATCCTGGTGGTGGCGGTGGCGGTGGTTACTACGGCGGCGGTGGCGGCGGTAGTGGTGACGTTAATGGTCACGGTGCTGGTGGCGGATCTGGTTTTATTGATCAGACTCGTATCATTGCTGGCTCAACTAGTGCAGGCAACAATGAGACGCCTGCTAATAATGCTGATCCAGACAGAGGTGTCGCTGGTCAAGGCGGCAGTCAAAACCAGTCTGGTACTGACGGCAAGTTCATTATCACCTAATAAATAATTTTTAAAAGGAAATGGCGTACTTAGGCATTACACCTAAAATTGGTAACATCCGTAAATTGGATGACGTTGCTTCACAGTTCAATGGTGTGGCAACTGTGTTCAACTTGCGTGTTGGTGGTCAGGTAATTTTCCCTGGTTCGCCTTTGCAACTTCTCATCTCACTTGGTGGTGTGATGCAGGAAGCAAATGTTTCCTATCAGATTAACAATGACCAGATTACGTTCTCCGATCCTCCTAACCCTGGTATCGACTTCTTTGGTCTTGTTATCGGTGACACTATTGATGTTGGTGAGCCTTCTGATGGTACGATCAATGCCGTTAAGTTGAATCAAGGTGCCACCTTTACAATGGGTGGTCTAAACGTTAATGGTGCTATCTCTATTGATAGTTCCACACTGGTGGTGGATGAAATCAATCACCGTGTTGGTATTGGTAGCGCATCTCCTACAAGTCGCCTTACTGTTTCTGCTGGCGCAATAGAACTGGATGCTACAAACGCTGTACAGTGGGGAACTAACAATGATCGTCCCACAATTACTGGTGCAGATCAAAGTCTTGTACTTAAGTCTGATAATACCACACTGAATGGTTCTATTCAGTTAAATGGTAGTGAAGTAATTATGAATAACGCACTGACCGTTGGTCAGAATGGTACTACTACAAATATTGTAGGTGCTGGAAACATAATGCAGCTCTGTAATGCAAATAATACAGGGACTCCAGCACTGATTGCAAGTAATGTTGGCATTACTCTCAACAGAGAAACGTCTTGCAACTTTAATATGTTAATTAGTCAGCAACTTAAGGTTGGGACCTATGTTCAAATCGAGACTAACAACGCTACTGACCATATTAATATTACTGATTATACTGGTATTTCTGCTGGTTCAATCACCACTACTAGTGCTACAGATACCTTCGATACTCTGACTGCAGCGAACGTCAGAGGTGCTAAGTATCTTGTTCACGCTTCATATGGCGGCAATGTTTCTACAAGCGAGATCATTGTGACACATAATGGTACTGATGCATTCGTGACAATGTTTGCGGATGTTCATACTAATCCTGGGGTCGCTGTTGCGACATTCGACGTTGAACTTGCAGGTGGTAATGTTCTCGTCAAAACGACTGCAACTGTTGGAACATTTATTCAGTTCACTCGTTTCACAATGAATGTGTAATTGCTATAAATAGTTCCTGAAAACCTATATCCGATACTATCGGGGGAAAGGGAACCACGATGGCAACGTCAAACATAAATTTTAATGCCAAGAACGGATTATCCGTCGCTGGTACAGAAGTCGTTGACGGGTCTCGAAATCTGCGTAACATCGCTACGGGAAACATCACTGGGGACCTGGACATCGGCGGCGACGTGAACCTTACTGGTACTAATAAAACATTCAAAGTGGGTGGCGTGGGTATCACGTCAACTATTGCTGCGTTGTCCATCGCACTCGGTGGCTGATTCATTTTCATTAAAACCTAGGGACAAAAAATGGCAAAGAAACTAGTCACTGACTATACCTTTGTACCGTATGACCCTAATACACTTACGGGTGGTACGGTTACAATTAAGGATAATATTATTGGTGAGAGACTTCTTCTCATTACTAATATTACCAACAACGAGATCCTTTACAACTTCTCCGACCCCACTAAGGGTCTGCAAGGAACTGTAAACGGTGATGGTTGCGATTATAATTCGGAATTTGAAGAGACTGTCATTACTCTTGCTACTGATACTAGCACGATGAATGACACCGACGAACTGCAAATTTTCGTCGAAAATTATTATGCTACTTTTGAACCTTCCGAAACCTTTGTGGACCCTGTGTCCAAGCTCAGAGTTTCCAACCCTGAGACTATGATTGATACGGACTTTGAATATGGTCCGCAGGCAACGAAGTGGGAAACACTTCAGCTTGTGAACAATATTCCGTCCACATACTCCGCAACCTCTGACACTACGATTCCTTATATCGCTAGTGTTCAAACACAAGCTAACTCCGATATCGTTACAGTTACGACACTGTACGAGCACTCCCTGACTGCAGGTGTGCCTATCGTGGTTACAGGTCTGGCAACCACAACTGCTGAAGGTTCTTACCTGATTCAGTCTGTGCCGACTGTCACGACATTTACTTATAAGGCACGCGCCACACAGAGCATTTCTGCTGATGTGTCTGGTTCGTATACATCTATTATTCCTGGTCTCTTCTACGAAGGTTCCGCTATTAGTCTTCAGACTGATAAGGGCATCGTGGCAGATACCTTCGAGTATACCGTTACCGTTGAGAGCGTTGGCGGTCAGGATTACTTCTCCATCGATGGAGCAATCCCTGGCGGCGATCCGTTCGTGGTAAACAAGAACGGTATGTACATCTTTAAACTGGATAGCGCGACTAACATCGGGCACCCGTTTAGAGTTTCTACCACAGCAGACGGTATCCACGGTGGTGGTACTGCATACACAGATGGTGTATATGTTGCAGGTACTGAAGGTACTGCGGACTCTTATGTTCGTATCTTCGTCACTGCCAACACTCCATCCACACTGTATGCATATGATGCCACTGCAGGTAACACAGGCGTTGGTTTTGAGATCAACTTTAATCCTGTAAGTACATCTAAGGTTGTTCTTTCTACTTCGTACGAGAACGGTTTTAGCGACGGTACTGCATTGTACTTCGTTAACACGATCTCTCCGAAGATTCTGTCTATTGGCAACACCACTGCGACAGCATCTGACGGACGTGCAGTGATTGACTACGAGAATACTTTCTCGGCAACACTGTCTCCTGATATGTCACAGTATCAGCCATATGATTATAAGCCAACAGCACTGTGGACAGTTGATGATTCTAACATCGACTACACCAACAGCACCATCACCCTGACGGGTACAAACGCAAACAGTATGCGTAACCGCTACTGCCTGCTGTACTATCCGAATGCTGGTGACTATGCTATTGAGAACCTTCAGCGTAATGGTATCTACTTCACACGTGTGGAGTCTACTTCTTCTGCTGATGGCGGCACTGCAGTTATCAAACTGTCTAACGCCTACTTCGCTGCTACCAACGGTGGTAACCCTGGTCAGAACGGTATCATTAACCTGACGAACGATAGTTCTTCACTGCAAGGTACCCCTGCCACTTACAACTTCGGTAAGCACAACTTCGCACTGGTTCACAGATACCACACCGACGAAAAACCGTGGTGGGACTGGTACTGGCGTTATCGTTGGATGGCGTGGAACTATGGTTCCAACAACTCTGGTCGCGACTTCTGGGATGTCAGCGGAAACCGTGGTATTTCCAACTCCAACTGGAATGCTGCATACTTCCTGACTATGGACCGTCGCCAGTATAACGGTTCTGGTAACCTGAACAACTCCAACTACGGTGGTAAGTTCAACAACAACTGGTACAACGGTGGTAACTCCGTTTGGGGTTGGTCTCCTGGTTGGAACTATGATGATTACCTGCCCGAGTCTCCGACTTCGCTGAACAACGGTAACTTCAACCCGCTGTATGATAGAAGCACCTATCGCTCTAACCGCTATCGTTATCGTTACTCTCTGGACGCTAACAACGGATTCCACTTCCGTTACGGTTATGACTGGTGGTGGGCATACTATCGCGGTCACGGTTCCTGGGTCTGGGGTTATAACCAAGACTACTATGGCAACGCATACCTGATGATGGTTCAGGATCGTTCCAATGATGACGATACCTTCTATGTGCCCGATCACGGTGCTACCACCAACGATCAGGTCGCGATGACTAGAACCTCTGGTTCCGATCCTCGCTACTACACAAGTGAGACTGGTATCTCTACACTGACGATGCCCGCAACGGTTTATGTGGAAAGAGTTGACAACAACCGCTTCCGTATTAAGCCTTCTACAGGTTCGTCTCCTTATCGTCTGATGGACGCACAAGGTCAGTATGGTATGACGGGTATCTTCCTGAACCCGAATAGAAACTCGTTCTTCTACGAGAACCATAACCTGTCCAACGGTGAGCGTCTGTTCTATACAACTGCAGGTACCGCAATCGGTAACCTCACACCTAACTCTCAGTACTACGTGAAGGTCGTTTCCAACGATCGCTTCGCACTGGGTTCGTCTTCTAGCTTCACCTATCCTGGTAGCGAGATTGACATCACTTCTGGTGGTTCTGGCGTACAGGTGTTTGAGAACCAGACTGCTGCCTTCGGTGCAACTGACGGTGCTTACACTGTGGACGAAGTTAAGGATCAGACTCAACTCGTGGTTGATGTTCCGTTCCAAATCGTTCCTACGACTAAGACCTTCGATTCCCGCGACACAGGTTCTGGTGGTGTTGTAGATACTACAGATCACACCCTGCGCATCGAGAATCACTTTATGAAGACTGGTCAGCGCGTGATCTATCAGGATGCTGGTGGTACTACCATTGGTGGTCTGATCGACAACCGTGACTACTTCGTGATTGTGGTTGACCAAGACCACATCAAACTGTCCGAGACCCTTGCTGGTTCGCTCACAGGCACTAACGTGCAACTGACGACTGGTGGTTCTCAGACTCCGCTGCAGAAGATCATCCACACCAATATGGACGGTCGTGTTGTTGGCGCTGGTACTATCGCAGTCACCACGGGTTCCCGTGTTGTCACTGGTACAGAAACCAACTTCACACGTTACTTTAAGGTGGGCGATCCGTTCCGCTACATCAACAACAACAGCGCAGGTACCTTCACTATTGTTGAGTCTCAGATCTCCGCAATTAAGGACGATACCCAACTGCTGATTGATGACGCAGCTGCCTTCACGACAGGTGCTGTCAACTCTGCTGGTGATACCGAGTACTTCATCGATACCGCGATTTACGTGCGTCCTGATGGATACTTCCTCCACAGACCGTTCGACGGTGGTATGGAGATTGGTACCAGTAAGTCTCCTGACGGTCAGATTGTGAGACAGACACGTAGATACTTCCGTTACCAGTCAGGTAAAGGTATCCAGTGTTCACTCGCTATCAACTTCTGTCCGAAGCAACCTGCTATTCGTATGTACTACTCGCCCTATGTGGACGGTGTTACATACCATAGAGTTATCGTTGAAACCAAGTTGCCACACAACCTGGAAGTTGACACCAACATCCGTGTTGTGGATTCCGTTGATTATAGCTACAACGGTTCCTTCAAGGTTGCAACTATTGACAACGAATTCCAATTCACGTACATCCTTGACAACGCACCTTCTGCTTCTGCTGCAGGTGGTTTCACTGGATATCACGTACTCAACTGGGTGAACTCCAATGTTCGCTGCGGTATGTACGACTTCCAGAACGGTATGTACTTCGAGTATGATGGTCAGGTTCTGAACTGTGTCCGTCGTTCTTCTACCACACAGCTGACAGGTCGCGTTTCCGTGACTCGCGGTTCTAACGTGGTTGACGGTGACGATACTACATTCCTGTCCCAGCTTACCGAAAATGATTATGTTGCTATTCGCGGTCAGTCACATAAAGTGATTCGTATCGTGAACGACAACCAAATCATCATCCAGCCTCAGTACAAGGGCATCACTGCTGAGAACATTATTCTCACGAAGACTATCGACACCAAGGCACCTCAGGGCGCTTGGAACGTTGATAACTGTGATGGTTCTGGTCCGTCTGGTTTCATCTTGGATATCACCAAGATTCAGATGGCGTATATGGACTATTCCTGGTATGGTGCAGGTAAGATCCGCTTCGGATTTAAGGATCAAAACGGTCACGTGAAGTACGTGCACGAATTCAAGCACAACAACCGCTTGACGGAAGCATACTTCAGATCTGGTAACTTGCCCGCTCGTTACGAGATCCAAAACGTGGGTATTCCGACTTACATCCCGTCGCTGTTCCACTGGGGTACTTCTGTTATCACCGATGGTAGATTCGACAGTGACAAAGCGTACCTGTTTACTGCATCTGGTAACCTGCTTAAGTTTACCAACGAAGTTGCACAGAACGCTACCACCAACCAGTCCAGCTCCATTCTCCGTCAGTATGACGTGGGTGAAGGATGGTCTAGAAACCAGCGTTTCTACATCAGAACCTACTTCCCGACTTCGGAGAGCAGCAAGCTGACACAGGGTACTACCGTGTATCAGAATAGCATTGCTAACGGTTGGTTCGTGGATGGTCGCTCCATCTATCGTTCTAGGGTCTCTGGCGGTAGACTTGAGGTTGACTTCTTGTACATTGACGAACAGGGTAACACCACGTTCCAGTACAACAGAGGTTATAGCATCATCAACTCCGCTCTGGGCAACCCCGCTGTTCCTAACAGCACCCTCTTCTCAGTTGGTGCAGTTGCTGGTACAGATAACGTGGTGCCTTCGCAGATTCCGCTGGTGTCTATTCGCCTGTCGCCTTCTGTGGACTCCTCGCTGTCTGGCGGACTGGGTGAACGTGAGATTATCAACCGAATGCAGTTGCAACTCAACTCTCTTGACGTTGTGAACACGCACGAGTGCGAAATCAAACTGATCCTGAACCCGTCGCTGTCTACCGATACTTACCTGGACGTGGCACCTCCGTCACTGTCCCAGCTGATTAAGCACACGGTGGACGACACATACGCGGGCGGTCTGGAGATCTTCTCCTTCCGTGCTGCTGGTGGTCAAACTGACTCCAGTAACGTCAGAGGAACAGGTGCTACTTCGTACGATATTAGTTCCATCATTGAAATGGGTAACTCCATCCTTGGTGGCGACGGTATCTTCCCGAACGGACCTGACCTCCTGACTGTGGTCGCAGAACCTGTGGACCTTACGGGTGTGAACAACTCCTCGCCCTTCACGGTTACAGGTCGTATTTCCTGGAGTGAGTCTCAGGCATAATACGGGAAACCGATTGACCTGGACAACTAAATACTCTATACTAGGGGGGACTTCGGTCCCCTCTTTTTTACGTAATAAAGAAACCCAATGACCACTGAAGAACTTATTCTTAATTTCTCGACTCAGGCTAAAGACCTGATGAAAGAAATTGCTGATTATGAACAGAAGCTCGCAACTGCTAAGGAGCGTTATCTTAAACTCCAAGGTGCTGTAGAGGGTCTGAACATTCTCCAAGATCAGCAGTCTCCTGAAGAATCTCCCGAAAGAGAACTTCTTACCGAAACAGAAGACTGATAAATACTACCCTTCCTAAATAACTAGGAAGGGTATTTTTGTGCGATGGCGTCACCAAGTACGAGAACTGAATTACAAGAGTATTGCAAACGTCAGCTTGGCGAACCTGTTCTGCAGATTAATGTCGCGCAAGAACAGATCGACGATCTGACAGATGACGCCTTGCAAAAATTTGCTGAGTGGACTTATAACGGCACCGAAAAGATGCTGTTGAAGCACGAAGTCACTGCAGCAGATGTAACACGCTTTAAATCTCAAAACCAAACTACTACTGTCAGTGGAACTGACTGGGTTGAGAGAGACAATTACATTGCTATCCCTGAACACGTTTATGGAATTAATCGGATTTTTGGCATTAAGTCTAGTGGTATCCGAGGTAATCTATTTGGTATCGAATATCAAATCTTCCTGAATGATCTCTATCATTTCGGATCTATTGATATCCTCAACTACTATATGACAAAGAGTTATCTGGAGACTCTTGATCACGTGCTGAATAATGGCACCTTTATCCAGTATCGTTTTAATCAGAGACAAGATCGTTTATATCTCGACACTGCTGCAGAAGATATCAAGGAAGGAGAGTTCATTATTATCGAGTGCTATCGTGCGCTCGATCCTGCTTCATACACTCAAATCTATAACGATCCGTTTATGAAGAAGTACCTTACTGCTTTGATTAAAAAGCAGTGGGGTCAAAACCTAACAAAATATAATAATGTTCAGTTGCCTGGTGGAATCACCCTTAACGGTGAGAAAATCTATACCGAGGCGATGAGTGATCTTGAGAAGATCGAATCCGAGATTCTTTCTACTTACGCTATTCCGCCCCTTGATCTTATTGGGTAATGCCTACTAGTCCTTATTTTCCCACCTACCACGGTGGTACAACTGGAGAGCAAGGTCTTGTTCAGGATCTTGTAGACGAGCAGATTAAACTATTTGGCAGCGATGTCAAGTATGTTCCTCGCAATATGATCACGGACGATGTTCTTAATGATGTCGTCTTATCGAGGTTTTCGGATATATATGTAGTGGAGATGCTTCTGCAAAACGTAGAAGGATTTGGTGGAATGAATGCTGAACTTGTTACCAAGTTTGGTCTCCGTATCACTGATGAAGCTACGTTTATCGTTTCTGTCAATAGATGGAACGAAGTAGATGCTGCTAATCCACAACTCCCAGACCGTCCTCAAGAGGGCGATATTATTCATTATCCTTTGACTGGGGACAACTACGAAATCAAATTCGTAGAAAAGGAGCAACCTTTCTTCCAACTCGGAAAAGTTTACTTCTATACAATCACAGCTGAACTGGCGGAGCGTGGTAACACGATCTTCGAGACTGGAGATGCTGCGGTTGATCAACTTGAAAGAGAAGCATATACCTTCCCGATCACACTTGTTAATGTTACAGGTACGTTCAGCGAAGGTGAAGACTTCACTTCAAGTGGCGGTGCTTCTGGCACTGTCGTCTCCTTCGATAGCGGTACTGGTAAACTAACTGTTGTTTATCCCAAGGGCGCATTCCAAGAGGGAGAAACTGTCACTGGTCCTAATGGTACTGGTGAAATTCAATCGTTCACCACTATTCAGATCGAGTCTGTTCAGTATGACGATAACGCTATTATCGAGTTCAAAGCAGATGATGTCATTGACTTCTCTGAACGCAACCCGTTTGGCGAAATCGGAAATAAGTCAGGTAGCTTCTAATGTTACAATATTTTTATAACGGCACTATTCGTCGTACCGTCATTGCGTTCGGTACTATCTTTAACAATATCGAACTCCGTGATCTCGACGAAGCGGGCAATGAAGTTGTGCGAGAAAAAGTTCCTCTAGCATATGGTCCTAGAGAAAAATTTCTTGCTAGATTAGAAGATCTCCCAAATCTGGACAAGCAAGTTCAGATGACGTTACCTCGTCTTTATTTTGAGATGACTAGTTATTCGTACGATGGTACGAGAAAGACTAGTCCCGTTCAAGTATATAAGAAGAGTGACGATGCTACTGGCGGTATTCGCAAGCAGTATATGCCTGTGCCCTACAATATTGGTTTTGAACTTGGCATCTTAGCAAAGTCTCAAGACGATGGTCTTAGTATTCTAGAACAAATTCTACCATACTTCCAACCTTCATTTAACATCCCCATCAAGATGATTCCTGATATGGATGAAGTGAAGGACGTACCAGTAGTTCTCAATAGTGTTGATTATACGGATACATATGACGGCGATTTTAAACAGCGTCGTTATCTAGAGTATAGACTTAACTTTACCGTTAAAACATATCTCTACGGTCCTCTCACCAACGTTGGTGTTATCAAGAAGTCTATTATGGAAATTGGCAATATGACCGACGACCGCAGACGGAAAGATATTCGCCTCACGTATACTCCTAAAGCTAAACAGGATTATGATGGTGATGGTCAGGTTACCGCTGCAGATGATGCATACGTGCAACCCGACGACAACTTCGGTTTCAATGAAGGTTTTGAATTCTTATGAGTAAGTTAGACGACAATATGAAAGAAGTTTTTAATCTTCCCGATGAGGAAGTTGAGGTTAGTAATGCTGAGGTTGTCTCTGCTGAACCTGAGAAAAAAGAAGAAAACGTTGATGTCACCAAGGACTACGAATACACCCGTGGTCAACTATACAATTTAATAGAAAAAGGTCAGGAAGCTTTAAACGGTATCTTAGATGTAGCTGCGTCTTCTGATCATCCTCGTGCATATGAAGTTGCTGCGTTGATGATTAAGAACGTCGCTGATACGACTGATAAATTAATGAAGCTTCAAAAAGATACGAAAGAAGTTAAAGAAGGTAAGGATCCTAAGGGTCCTTCCACTGTAAACAATACTATGTTTGTCGGCAGCACTGCTGATCTTGCGAAAATGCTAAAGCGCGTCGAGGAGGACAGCACTGATGACACAGGAACAAGTTAAAGAAGAAAAAAAGAAAGGCATCTTTAGTAAACTTAAGGAAGCTTCTGAGGATAAAGAAGAACAACTTGCCATACTTTCTACGTTTGTTAGACTGGGTATCCTAGTTTGGTCTGGCGGTATTCTTACTTTGGCATACGTAGATTTGCCACCCGCATTACAAATCCCCAAGCAGGATCTCGATCCGACATTTATAGCCAGCGTGTTCACTGGGGTTTTAGCTACGTTCGGGGTTCAGACGGCGAAGAAGGGTGCCCAAGCTGGTGGTGGTGCAGCACCTAGTGCTGGTATCACTAAAGCAGATATGGAAGCACTGA
>FUWD012846018.1_pt1 | contig 24896 bp, 17 predicted proteins | sample 1063281 | NCBI WGS metagenome assembly FUWD01 (sample SAMEA79048168, study PRJEB19326) | metagenome | biome: marine | reverse complement strand
CGCTACCGCTCCGGCTTCCTGGCTGAACGTCGGCGTGACAACCGTTCCGCTGGCCGCCTTGGCGACCATCAGGCTGCCGGCCAGAAGGTTCAGGCTGGACATATAAAAACCGAAATCGGCAACATGACTGCTGCCATCACCCGTCTTGCCGTCACGATCTCCCTCGGGAGAAGACTCAGATGAAAGAGTCTGCAAAGCGTATTCATAGGCGTTTTATCCGTTTAATACCGGCGATTAAGACTTGTTATCGTTTGAAAATCCGACCGTCCTCCGCGTCTTCATTCACATAGCGATCCTGTTAGCGTGTTATTTTTTTCTCTTGTTTGAGCCGTTATTCGCATCTCCGAAACGGGGATTGCCCGTTACGATTCCAGCATATTCCCCTCAATCGTATTACGATGTATTACGATTTTTATCCCTTTTTCAAGCCTTTTTCCGACTGTCATTTCGCGTCTTTCGCACACCGGAAACCGAATTGATAGTCGCGAAAATCCTTGGGATATCCGATCCGTGCCGCGCCGCGATGATCGCTCAATCCGCCGTAGAACGCGCCGCCTTTCATCGTTTTTGCGCCTTTGTTGAGCAGTATGTACGAGTATTTGTCGTTCCCCGGATACATGTCGAAGTCGTCGCTCACCCACTCGGATACGTTTCCGGACATGTTGAGGGTCCCATACGGACCGACGCCCGCTTCGGTCGCGACCGGAGCGGTATATTCCGCACTGTCGGAACCGTCCGTCCCGAACGGACTACCATCCCCGTGATTGTCCTTTTTCGGCTCCCATTCGTTCCCCCACGGGAATATCCTCCCATCAGTGCCGCGGGCGGCCTTTTCCCATTCGGCCTCGGTCGGCAACCGTTTGCCCACCCACTGGCAATAGGCGTCGGCCTCATTCCAATCGACGCCGACGACCGGCTGGTTCGGGGCGTTGAGATTCTGTGCCACGGACAATTCGGGAAGATTCCGCCCCGTATCGTCGGCAAAAATCAGATAGTCCGCATTAGAAACCTCTTTCCGGTCAATGAGGAAGTCCGGAAGAAAAACCGTCCTTTGCGGGTATTCCGGAAAATAGCTTTCCCACAGGTTTACCTGTCCGCTCATCCCGTATGCCGAAGCCATCTGCTCTTCCGTACTTCCCATGAGGAACTCGCCTTCGGGAACAAGCACCATGTCGTCCGATGCCGATTTCCCGAACACCGACGGGTTCCGATCAATCAGGGACACGACCCAGACCACGCTCATTCCAAGGACGAGTACCGCGAACAAGGGAATATTCCGTTTTTGTGGCGCATCGGAACGGTGGTTGGATACTGATCCGATCGTATCGGCATCGAACGATTCCGGGTCCTCGCCCTGATCGACTCCTCCATAGAGGAAGAATCGCTGTTTCTCGTATCGGACGACATCGTATCCGATGAGTTTGTTGATGCGATACCGGTACTGCCGTATCGTATTGTGATTGTAGAAATGATCGCTTTCTCCCCCGTTGATGAGGTCGCCGAGTTCGTCGGTATCGATGTTTACGTGTTCACAGAGGGCGCGCAGGGCACGGAACAGATGTTTCGTGAAGGCGAGCGGTTTGCCGTTTTCGTCGAAGACGCTTTCGGAATCGGTATCGAGCCGGAAGTGTCGGTGTCGGTAGAGCATGGCGTATCGCGATAGGGCGGATCAGGAATCAAAACCCTTCCGAATCGGAAACGATCGTATCGGTCCGATACATATGAGGATACGATATATCGGCCGTCCGTATTACACCGTATTACGATTTTAATGGCTCAAATAAAGCACTCTAAAAAATAAAAGAGCGCCTTTCGGCGCTCTTGAAGTCGTTACGAGGCTGTCAGTCTGCGTCTTTCGCGCACCGAAAACCGAGATCGAGATCGCGGAAATCCTTGGGGTAGGCGAGTCTCCACGAGGTCCGGTGCTGGACGGTTCCGTCGGCATAGCCGCCGCCCCGCATCAATTTTGCGCTGCCATTGAGCCTATACGGCAAGGATTTCTCGTTCCCCGGATAGAGACCGAGATCGTCGTTCACCCACTCATAGACATTTCCCGCCATATTCAGTGCGCCGTACGGACTGATACCGAGCTCGGTATCGACCGGCGCGGTCGCCTCGAAGTCTTGATTGCCGATGTGGTCGTCGCGATCGTCCTTCCATTCGTTCCCCCACGGGAATATCCTCCCATCAGTGCCGCGGGCGGCCTTTTCCCATTCGGCCTCGGTCGGCAACCGTTTGCCCACCCACCGGCAATAGGCGTCGGCCTCAGCCCAGTCCACGCCGACGACCGGCTGATTCGGGGCGTTCAGGTTCTGGGATTTCGATGCCTCGGGGACATCTTTTCCCATCGCATCGGCGAACATCCGATAGTCCGCGTTGGATACTTCCTTCCGGTCGATATGAAAGCTCGGAAGAAAAACCGTCCTTTGCGGATATTCGATGAGATAGGCGCTTCTATCGTACCCCGCGGTGTCCGACCGATGAGCGTCGTTCACCTGGGCATCGGTGCTTCCCATCAGGAACTCGCCTGCGGGAACGGACACCATGTCAGATTCGGTTCGGATGACGGGCGTTTCGGGACCGATAGGCGACGCCGCCTGGGAATCCGGACGGGACCGAAACACGAAAGCGCCACCGACCGCCGCCGCGACGACCGCGATACCGACAAGGACGATCATCCGCCATGAAAAACGACTCCTGGGAACCGTGACCCCGTCATCCGTATCCGTGCCATCGTCCGAGATTCCCGACCTGTCGTCCGTCACGACCCGCTCATCAAGGAAGAATCGCTGTTTCTCGTATCGGACGACATCGTATCCGATGAGTTTGTTGATGCGATACCGGTACTGCCGTATCGTATTGTGATTGTAGAAATGATCGCTTTCTCCCCCGTTGATGAGGTCGCCGAGTTCGTCGGTATCGATGTTTTCGTATTCACAGAGGGCGCGCAGGGCACGGAACAGATGTTTCGTGAAGGCGAGCGGTTTGCCGTTTTCGTCGAAGACGCTTTCGGAATCGGTATCGAGCCGGAAGTGTCGGTGTCGGTAGAGCATGGCGTATCGCGATAGGGCGGATCAGGAATCGGCTTCGCAGCGTCAGTATATCATATGATCCCGTCCCGGACACCGAAAACGCCCACGCATATGCATGGGCGTTTTTTGGGACATGCCTGTCGGGGTCGGATCAGACGGTCTCGGCCGGAGCGGCCTCTTCCGTCGTTTCGGCTTCCGTCGGAACGGCTTCCCGGAATCCGGTGCCGGCCGGGATGAGACGTCCGATGATGACGTTCTCCTTGAGGCCGCGGAGCCGGTCCTCCTTGCCAGCGATGGACGCGTTGATGAGCACCCGCGCCGTCTCCATGAAGGATGCAGCGGAAAGGAACGATTCGGTCGAGAGCGCCACCTTCGTGATGCCGAGGACGAGCTGTTCGCCCGTGGCCGGCGTCTTCCCTTCGGCGACAATCTCGTCGTTCGATTCCCCGAACTGCGCGGTCTCGACGACATCGCCCGGGAGCAGGTCGGTCGCGCCCGGATCGGTGATCTTGATGCGGGAGAGCATCTGACGGATGATCACCTCGATATGCTTGTCGTTGATGCCTTCGCCCTGGCTCGCATAGATCTCCTCGATCTCGCGGATGATGTAACGATGAAGCGCTTCCTTGCCGGAAATCTCGTAGAGCTTCTTCAGGTCGAGGTGTCCCTCGGAGAGGATGGTCCCCTCGCCGATGAGGTCGCCTTCCTTCACGAGAACGGACAGGCTGGCCGGGACGGAAAAGTCGCGGGTTTCCTTGTCGACCGTCTCGACGGTCACCTTGACCGTCTTCTCGCCGTCCTTGGAAACCGAACGGACCGTTCCGGCAACGTCGGAGATGACGCCCTCGGACTTCGGCGTGCGAGCTTCGAAGATTTCCTCAACGCGCGGGAGACCCTGCGTGATGTCGGTTCCCGCGACGCCACCGATGTGGAAGGTACGCATGGTGAGCTGAGTTCCCGGCTCGCCGATCGCCTGTGCGGCGACGACGCCGACCGAGGCGCCGATCTCCACCATGGCGTTGCGGCCGAGGTCGACCCCGTAACACTTGCGGCAGATGCCGCGGTTCGACTTGCAGGAAACGAGCGAGCGGATCTTCACCTTCTGGATGCCCGCCTTCTCGATCTCGGCCGCCTTCGGCTTGGAGATGAGTTCGCCCTTCTTCACGAGAACTTCGCCCGTCTCGGGATGTTTGATCGTCTCGAGGGCGATGCGTCCGCGGACCCGGCCTGCGAAGCTCATGCCGATGGACTCGGAATCCTCACGGTACAGGAACGATCCTTCCGTGTCGCCGCAGTCCTCCTCACGGACGATGATATCTTGGGACACGTCGACCAGTCGGCGGGTCAGGTAACCGGCGGTCGCGGTACGAAGCGCTGTATCCGCCATACCCTTTCGCGCGCCGTGGGTCGAGATGAAGTATTCGAGAACGTTGAATCCCTCCTTGAAGGAGCTGCGGACCGGGAGCTCGATGGTCTCGCCGGCGGCGCCGGCCATGAGACCTTTCATACCGGTCATCTGGACGACGACGGATTCGGAACCGCGGGCCTTGGAATAGACCATGGAATAGACCGGGCCTTCCTTGTCGAGCGAGGCGCGGACCGCGTCGGTGATCTTGTTCTTCGCTTCGTTCCAGATCTCGATGACGCGTCCCTTGCGCTCCTCGTTCGTGAGGAATCCCATCTCGTACTGGCCCTTCACCTCGGTCACCTTTTCCTCCGCCTCGGCGAGGATCTTCGGCTTTTCTTCCGGAACCTTCAGGTCGTCCATGCCCCAACTGATACCGGAGCGGGACACGGCACGGAAGCCGAGATCCTTTAGACGGTCGGCGAATTTCGCCGCCTCTTCCTGTCCGGCCTCCTCGAGCATGCGGGCCATGACGCCGTTCAGGCTCTTCTTCACGAATTCCTCGTTCATGAAACGGAGATTCTCGGGCAGGATGTCGTTGAACAGGACGCGGCCGGCGGACGTCTCGATGAGCTTGCCCTGCCACAGCATCAGGATCTTCGCGTTCACCGCGATAATGCCACTCTGGTAGGCGAAGATGACCTCGTCCATGGACGAGAATGTCTTTCCCTCGCCCTTCATGTCGGACTTCAGGTGCGTCAGATAGTACACGCCGAGCACCATGTCGAGCGTCGCGGATACGATCGGATCGCCGGACGCCGGCTTGAGCAGGTTCTTGGCGGACAGCATCAGGTTCGCGCTTTCCCAACGGGCCTGATCGGTGAGCGGCACGTGGACGGCCATCTGGTCACCGTCGAAGTCCGCGTTGAACGCGGCGCACACCATCGGGTGGAGGCGGATGGCCTTTCCCTCGATCAGGACCGGCTGGAACGCCTGGATGGAGAGTCGGTGCAGGGTAGGCGCGCGGTTGAGCAGCACGTAGTGGTTCGCGATGATCTGGTCGAGGATCTCGTACGCCTCTTCCGTCTCGGAGTCGACCATGCGGCCGGCGGTACGGACATTGTGCGCGTCCTCGCGTTCGATGAGTTTCTGGATGATGAACGGCTTGAAGAGTTCGAGCGCCATCTTCTTCGGCAGCCCGGCCTGATGCAGCTTGAGCTTCGGACCAACGACGATGACCGAACGACCGGAATAGTCCACGCGCTTGCCGAGCAGGTTCTGACGGAACCGTCCCTGCTTTCCCTTGAGGGCGTCGGCGAGGGAGCGGAGCGGTCGACGCTGGCCGGTCGACGCGGCGGCCGAGGCCTGTCCGCGACGGGCACTGTTGTCGAAAAGCGCGTCCACCGCCTCCTGCAGCATGCGCTTCTCATTTCTGGTGATCACTTCCGGCGCGCCGATCGCGAGCAGTTTCTTGAGGCGGTTGTTTCGGTTGATGATCCGGCGATACAGGTCGTTGAGGTCGGACGTGGCGAACCGGCCGCCGTCGAGGGCGACCATCGGACGCAGGTCCGGCGGAATGACCGGAATGACGGTCGGAAGCATCCATTCGAGCTTGAGTCCGGCCTTCTGGAATCCCTGGAAAACCTTGAGCCGCTGGAGGTGCTTCTTCGGGTCGTTCATCTCCCCGGCGTCGAGTTCCGCACGAATCGAAACGATCATCGCGGGGATGTCGACCTTTTCGAGGATCTTGCGGACGGCCTCCGCACCGATGCCGGCGGAAAAGACCTGTCCGAAGCGGGTCGAGAGATTGAAATACTCGATCTCGGAAAGGATGCGGTACGGTGTCAGGCTGCGGAGTTCGTCTTTGGTGGTGCGGTACTGTTCGCGAAGTTCCTCGAGTGCCTCGTCGGAACCTTTGAGCTCTTTCTGTTTCACCTTGTATTCGGTCTCAAGCTCCTTGAGCGAGCTCTCCTTGAGGTTCTCGTTCACCTCGGTCACGATATAGGACGAGAAGTAGATCACGCGCTCGAGATCCTGCGGGGAGATCCCGAGGACGAGTCCGATCTTCGACGGCACGCCGCGAAGATACCAGATGTGCGAGACCGGCGTCGCAAGTTTGATGTGTCCCATCCGCTCGCGGCGGACGATGGAGCGGGTCACCTCGACGCCGCACTTGTCGCAGACGATCCCCTTGTACCGGATGCGCTTGTACTTTCCGCAGTAGCACTCCCAGTCCTTCGACGGGCCGAAGATGCGCTCGCAGAACAACCCATCCGGTTCGTAGCGCTGGGTGCGGTAGTTGATGGTCTCCGGCTTGGAAACCTCGCCGGTCGACCATTCGAGGATCTGTTCCGGGCTCGCGAGCGTCAGCTTGACGCTGCTAAAGTCGCTGACTTTCGTGATAGTGTCCTGTGTCATAGGTATGTGGCGTTAGAAGTCCGATTAGGCCGGTTCAGCTGTCCCCGAAATTCCGTTCCTCCGCCGGAGCGGATGCTTCGCCATCCTCATCGTCCGTCTTCGCCCCCTTGAGCTCGACGCTGAGACAGAGTCCCTTGAGCTCGTTGACGAGCACGTGGAACGAGGCGGGCAGGTTCGGACTTCTGATCGGTTCGCCCTTGATGATGGACTCGTACGCCTTCGACCGTCCGAGCACGTCGTCCGATTTTATGGTGAGCATCTCCTGGAGCGTATAGGCCGCGCCATATCCCTCGAGCGCCCACACTTCCATCTCACCGAAGCGCTGGCCGCCGAACTGCGCCTTGCCGCCGAGCGGCTGCTGGGTGATGAGCGAGTAGGGGCCGATTGAACGCATGTGGAGCTTGTCTTCCACGAGGTGGTTGAGCTTGAGGATATACATGACGCCGACCGTCGACTCATTGTCGAACGCCTCGCCGGATTTTCCGTCGATGAGACGGCTCTTGCCGTTCTCCGGCAGTCTAGCCTTGCGAAGCTCCGCTTTGATATCGTCTTCCGAGACGCCGTCGAGCGCGGGGCTCGCCACGGTGTAGCCGAGTTTGAGTGCGGCCCATCCGAGGTGCGTCTCGAGGATCTGTCCGATGTTCATGCGGGATGCGACGCCGAGCGGGTTCAGGATGACGTCCACCGGAGTCCCGTCGGGCAGGTACGGCATATCCTCCACCGCGGCGATATGGGAGATGACACCCTTGTTGCCGTGCCGTCCGGCCAGTTTGTCGCCGACGGAGAGTTTTCGGATCTGTGCCACGGAAATCTGAATCTGTTCGAAGACGCCCATCGGAAGTTTGTCGCCCTTCTCGCGCGAGAAAATGCGGACATCGACGATCTTCCCCCGTTCACCGTGCGGCAGATAGAGCGACGAATCCTTCACGTCGCGGGACTTTTCCCCGAAGATGACGCGGAGGAGCCGCTCTTCCGCGGTAAGGTCGCCCTCGCCCTTCGGCGTAATCTTGCCGGCAAGGATGTCGCCCGAGGAGACTTCTGCACCGATGCGGACGATACCGCCCTCGTCGAGATTCTTCAGCCGGTCCTCGCCGATGTTCGGGATGTCGCGAGTGATGACCTCGGGACCAAGCTTCGTGTCACGGACATCGATCGAGAAATCCTCGATATGGACGGAACTGAACCGGTCCGCCTGGATGACCCGCTCGGACACGATGATCGCGTCCTCGTAGTTGAAACCTTCCCACGGCACGAACGCGACGAGCATGTTCTGCCCGAGTGCGAGCTCGCCGTGATCGGTCGAGGAACCGTCCGCCAGAAGGTCGCCCTTCTTCACGGACTGTCCCTTCGTCACGCGCGGGACCTGGTTCATGCTAGTGAACGAGTTGGACTTCGCGAAAGAGAGGAGTTTGTATTCACGGTCGTAGTGATCCTTCTTCGCCCCTGCTGGAGCCTCCTCACGGACGATGACACGCGTGCCGTCGACCTCGATCACCTCGCCGTCGCGACTCGCCACCACCGCCTGACCGGAATCCTTGGCCGCCTTGTCCTCGATACCGGTGCCGACGAGCGGCGCGGCCGGAACGATACACGACACGGCCTGTCGTTGCATGTTCGAACCCATGAGGGCGCGGTTCGCGTCGTCGTGCTCGAGGAACGGGATGAGCGCGGTCGCGGTGGAAATACACTGCTTCGCCGAGACATCGACGTAATCGAGCTTGTCGGTATCCGCCATACCCGGCTCGCCCTTCACGCGGGCTTCCACGGAATCTTCCACGATGTTGCGGTGCGCGTCGAGCTTGATGCCGGCATGGGCGATCGACTTGCGGTCCTCGACAATGGCGTTGATGTATTCGATGTCGAGCGTGACGAACGGACGGACGGAAACCGTTTCGCCCTTCTTCGCCTTCGCGACGGCTTCGGCCGTTTTTTCGTCGGAAATCGTGTCCCCTTTCTTCGCGACGCCGCCGATATCCTCGGCGAGGATGCGATTGAGGAGTGCTTCCTTGTCCGAGGGAACCTCTTTCGCCACCTTGAGATACGGTGTCTCGAGGAATCCGTATTCATTCACCCGCGCATAGGTCGCGAGGTGGCCGACGAGACCGATGTTCGGTCCTTCCGGCGTTTCCACCGGACAGATGCGGCCGTAATGGGAATGATGCACGTCGCGGACTTCGAAGCCGGCGCGCTCGCGGGTAAGTCCGCCCGGACCCATCGCGGACAGACGGCGCTTGTGCTCGAGTTCGGCGAGCGGGTTCACCTGGTCCATGAACTGCGAAAGCTGGGAGCTCGAGAAGAACTCCTTCACCGCCGCCGCCACCGGACGCGGGTTCACGAGCTGGCCTGGCACCACGGTCGTGATGTCGCAGGTCGACATGCGGTCTTTCACGTTGCGAACCATGCGGTAGATGCCGACGCGGAGTTTGTTCTGGATGAGCTCGCCCACGGCCCGGACGCGCCGGTTGCCGAGATGATCGATATCGTCCGGCTTGGAATTCGGATCGTTATTGAGACGGATGATCTCGCGGATGATGAGGACGAGGTCGTCGGGATTGAGGACACGGTTCTCCTTTTCGTTCTCGCGCTCGACCTCGAGGCGCTGGTTCAGACGGTACCGTCCGACGGTGCCGAAGTCGTACCGTTCGAAATCGAAGAACATCGAGTCGATCATCGCCTTCGCGTTCTCTTCCGTGGCGAGATCCCCCGGACGGATGCGCTTGTACACCTCGCGATACGCCTCGCCTCGGTTGGTCGTCGCGTCCTTCGCGGCGGTCGTCTCGAGGAACCGGACATCGCCGGTATCGATATCGCCGAACGCGTCGGTAATCTTTTTCTCGTCGAAGCCGAATGCCCGGAGCAGGGTCGTGACGGGAAGTTTCCGTTTGCGGTCGATCTTCACGGAAAGCACGCCGTCGAGGTCGGTCTCGATCTCGAGCCAGGCACCGCGGTTCGGGATGACCTTCGCGCCGAAGAGCCGCTTCCCCTTGTTGAAGTCCATCGTGAAAAACACCCCGGGACTGCGGATGAGCTGGGAGACCACGACGCGCTCGACACCGTTTATGATGAAGGTCCCGCGCTCGGTCATGAGCGGGAACTCCCCGAGATAGATCTCCTGTTCCTTCACCTCGCCCGTCCGCTTGAGGACCAGCGTCGCCTTCGCCCGCATGGGCGCCTCATAGGAGATGTTCTTCGCCTTGGCGGTCTCGGGATCGTATTTCGGCTCGTCAAGATAGTAATCAGACAAAGACAGCGCGATGTCCTTCCCCGCGAAATCCCCGATCGGGTTCACCTCGTCGAACAGCTCCCCGATGCCCTTCTCCCAGAACCACTCATAGGAATCCGTCTGAATCTCGATCAGGTTCGGCAGGGACACGAGCACCTGGTCGCGGAAAAACTTCCGCTTCGAGAGCGATGAATGGGAACTGACCTGTTCCTTCACGCGGAGCGCGGGCTTCGTCTGAGACATACGAAAATTTCCATCGCCGCTTCTTGTCTCCGTCACGCGGCGAGGGCCGACGGAACGACAAGCAGGACCGATGGGTACTGGTTAGTTATGAAATTGTGCCACCCGTAGGGACGAGAAACATTCTCCTTTTGCCAAATAAAGAAGAAGCATGACAAGGAAACACGCGCCGAGGCGCGTTTTTCCGAATCCCCTGACCGAAGAGCCCTCTAGAGCGGACTTTCTCACCAAGTGCCCACAGCGTACCAGGAGGAGCGGAAACTGTCAAGCCGGCGTGATTTCCCGTCGGCTTTCCGGATTCCCTTACCGCCTTTTCAGGGAGAAAAAGATGCCTGACCCCCTACCGTCCAGCCCCATATTCCCACGCCTTCGATACCGACTGCGCGATGCGGACGGAGGTGAACGATTCGGGAACATCGGTCTCGATATCGAAACGGGCGACATCGGTCGGCGCAATACCGGATTCCTTCAACAGCACATCGATTGCCTCGAACAGCTGATGGCCCATATCCCGCGCCTCCGGCCACTCGTGCGACGAAACCGGCCTGCCTCCTTCCAGGAGCGCGAGTCTTGATCCTTCCCGACCGATTTCCAATCTGAACGAATATTCCATATCCGGAAGCGTACAATGAAACATGAGACAAGAAAAGGATCGGCTCCACCGTCTATCGTGTCAGCTCCTTCCAATCGAATCCCCACGGGTCGGTCTTGCGTCCGGGGGCGATATCACTGTGACCGAGGACATATTTGATGGGATATGCTTCCTTCAGTGAAGTGACAAGCGCGCGCAGACTCGCATACTGTGCCGATGTCGGCGAGTCCGTGTCCTTCTCCACAAGCTCGATACCGATGGAAAAAGCGTTCGCGCCGGTCCGTCCGTCGGGCATTTCGGAGACGCCCGCATGATACGCGACATCGCGGTCTTCCACCAGCCGGTATATCTTCCCTTTCCGATCGATCAGATAATGTGCCGCGACACCGTACTGCTGATATTCCTCGATGATGCCGGATACGGAATACGGGTCGCTCCCGAGCGCGTCGTACGACGAATGGACGACGACCGTATCGATAGCGCGCGACGAACGGTCCTCGTGACCGAACGGCACGAGCCGGTCGACGATCACGAGGTCGGAGCGTTTCTCCGTATCGGCCGGAGCCGGCACGGGAGGTTCTTCCACGGTTTTCGACGAGGCTTTCTCGACCGGTTCGACCGGCACTGCATCGGCAGTCGTCGTCGGACTATCGGACGCCTCTTCTGGAACGACTTCCGTCGCTATCGTCTCTTCCGGAACGGGATCGGGCTTCGCGATGGAGGAAGTGGCCGGTTCGACCGGAAGATTCGTGAATGACCGTTCCCACCTGCCGGACGAAAAAACCGCCGCCGTTACCGAGACGACCGAAATAACGATACCGGTAATGACGATCCCTTTCTTCGTATGCGATTCCATGTGCCGAGTATATCACGAAGCGAAAACCGCCGAAATGTGATTTCCGGCGGTCGATCGCAAAGCGATTCCCTATTGTGGCGCGACTTCGGAAGGAGTATCCGGGGCATCACCGGACGGAACGGGTGCCGTCGGCATCGCCGGCAGCGTCAGTTCCTCCCATGCCCCGGTCTTGTCGTTCCATGAATATGCCTTGCCGTCATCGGGCTTCGCGACGGGAGCCTCCCACAGGGCGGTTTCCCGATTCAGCTTCCAGGATTCGAACGGACGGGGCGGGATGAAGGCGTCGAGATCCTTATCATAGGAATACCCGATTCCGGCGGTATTTTCTCTTCGGGCCTCCTTGTCGTCCGATTGCCCGGTGTTCGGGTCATAGTGGGCGCCACCGCTCACGTTGTACCAGGTCTGCAGCCATTCCCCTTCGGAATCATCCCGTATCGTCGCTATGAATTCCGGATCGGCCACGATGACCTGCGTCACGATCCCGTCCACGACCTCCGCGAAATATGTCGGCTCGGGGCCGGACGGGACACGCGTATCGGCTTCGGCGGCGGTGTTCTTCGTCTCATCCGCCGACTGATTGCCCAGCTTTATTCCGGATGGTCCGGTCAATTTCCGGAATGCGCCGGACCACAAAAGAAGAGCCACCAGTCCGACAATGACCGCGAGCGTGATACCTACCGTTTTTTTCGATGTGAACGACATACCATCGGATCGTTACTGATGAATTCGACGTGCCATGGACGGAAAAAACCGTGACATTCCGGGTGGGATGAAACGGCATCCGCTTCCGGGGCGGTCGGGACCGTTATTTCTTTCCCTTTTTTCCGCGCGAGGCGATGAGTGCCGCCGCCGCACCGAGTGCCGCCGCGACACCGGCGGCGATGGCCGCCGCCTTCTCGGGGTTCTTCCGTACATAGCCGTCGACCTGCTTGACGGACGCATCGACGGATTTCTTGATCTTCGCGGCCTCCCGCTCGACCATTTTCCGTGCACGGGCGACCTCCCGCTCGATGTTCTCCCGAACCTCGGCCACCGAAGGACCGGTCTTTTTCGTCGTCTTTTTTCCCAGAGCCATATCGATTGTCCTTATGTATTTACCTTTGCTTTTTTTGATTCCCACTCTGCTCATCGCCTCCGATGGGAGAACGCCGAAACGACGATCGCCGACACGAACACAAGCACGCCGACGATTATCTCGCCGATTCCCGGCGTCTCGTAGAGGAAGTCCAGGAGCTTCGCGAATCCGCTGAACAAAAACCAGATGCCGAACGCGCCGAGAAGCACCGCGAACGCCCGTCGGAGCAACAGGCTCACTGCCCCGTCGACGACATCCATGATGCCAGTCACGACGCTCTCGAACAGTTTTTTCACGCCACCAAATACCGCGTCGAACAGGAATTCCGAACCGAACGACTCTTCCCTTCCCTCGCGTTTTGTCCTGTTTCCCTCGGGAACGATGTCGATTCTCATATTCCGTGTATGTTTTTGTCCGAACCGTACCGCTGTCAGTATAGCACGAAACGGGTTCCGTTTCAAACGGTATCTGCTATCATGAAGGGATCGGCCCGAACGAGAAGCGCCATGAGACCCTTACTCCCACTCTCGCTCATACTGTTGCTCGCCTTTCCGATACATCGGTTTTCGGCGTTCGCCACCGATGCCGCCGCCGACCCGACAGAATCGACCGTTCCCGCGGATGAGATCGGAAAAGCATCCGTTTCGGATGAAAAAACGACCGATGAATCCGATTCGGAATCATCCGCCGCTCCGGATGCCGAACTAGATGCTGAACCGGAATCGGATAGTACCGGAACATCCGCGGAGACGGAGTCCGATGCGGACGACGGCGACACCAGGGAGGCGGAAAACATATCAGCCGAACAGAATGACGACACCGATGCCGAAGTCGGCGGTGCCGAAGATTCCATAGCGGAAGGCGCATCGTCACCCGGAGCGGAAAATTCCGAAACCGTATCGGAGGCGTCTGTCGCGACGGCGGATACGGACGGGCAAACGGAGCTGTCGACGGAAAATGAAGGCGGTGCGACGGATACCGGCGACGGAACCGAAGAAGAAGAGCTGGATGAAAACGATGAGGGACCGGCCGGCCCGCCGCTTCCCGGAGTCATCCTTAATGAGATACAGATAGCGGGCGGATCGCCTTCGGACGAATTTATCGAACTCTACAATCCGACCGACAGTGCGATCGGCCTTTCAGGAATCCGACTCTGCCGTCGGACATCCGTATCATCCATTTCGTCAGTCAAATCCTTTACGTCAGCCGATACCATACCGGCGAAAGGACATTTTCTTTTCGCTAACAGCGACGGCCTATTCTCCGGCATCGCAGATGCCGCGACAAAATCTTCACCATTGGCCCCAAATAATGCCATCGCGATCATACGGGGCAATTCTTGTTCCGGATCCATCGACATTGTCGACAGTGTCGCATGGGGAACAGGAACCGTCTTTAGTGACACGACTCCGCGGACGGAAAATCCGGAAACCGGCTCGAGTCTTGTCCGCGGTTCCGAAGACACTTGGTCAGTTTCCGATACGCCGACTCCGACTAATCGTCATGGTGAGACATTCGAAGAAGAAGAAGAAGAAGAAGAAGAAGAAGAAGAAGACGAGTCGCCTCCGCCTATCGGAACAATCATCATAAACGAACTGTTTCCGAATCCAGATACCGGAAAGAACGAATGGATCGAACTCCGAAATGCCGGATCGGAACCGGTCAATCTTTCCGGATGGAAAATCGGCGACCTCGTGAAATCGTATACGTTTCCGAACGGGACCACCGTCGAGGGAGGCGGATTTTTTATCATCGATGCGACGACTTCGAAGATAGCTCTCAACAACGACGATGAAACGGTCACACTCCGATTCCCCGACGGAACGGAATCCGGTTCGTTTACCTATTCGAAAGCCGAGAAAGGTGCCTCCTTTGCCCGCGACGGATCGACCTTCCGACTCACGCACATCCCGACACCCGGCGAAAAAAATATCTTCGACCCGGAACCGGTCATCGTCCCGATTCCTCCGGCCGGCACCGTCCGCATCAACGAGCTGTTTCCCGACCCGAAGGAGAAGGGCGAGGCGAACGAATGGATCGAGCTGAAAAATACCGGTCCGGAAGCCGTCGCCCTCGTCGGCTGGACGCTCAAAAGCGGATCCGGAACGTTCACGTGGACAACGGGGACCGATCCGTCGTTGTCCGCGATTCCCGCCGGAGGATTGCTCGTGCTCCCCCGCTTGTCCACGAAACTCGCCCTGCGGAACACAAACGGGGCGGTGTCGCTCGTCGCACACGACGGGACGGTCATGGATTCGGTCTCCTATGCGAAAACGGTCGAGGGCGCCTCGTACGGATTCGTGGGAGGCAGCCGGTACCGCTGGAGCGAAACGCTCACGCCCGGTTCGGAAAACCGCTTCGGCAAGGAGCCGAAGGCGAAAAAATGGTCCGTCCCGAAAACTGGATATCCCGGCATCCTCGTCCCCTTTTCGGTCACGGGGAACAAGAAGGACCTGAAGGTCGTCTGGGATTTCGGCGACGGACACAAAAGCTATCTCGGGTCGACCGGCCACCGCTACGAAAAGACCGGCACCTATCGCGGGACGCTCACGCTCCGTGACGGTATCGAGGAAACCGTGAAACCGTTCACGGTACGCATCGTGAAGTATCCCTCGTACGAGCTGCATCTGACGGGATTCTGTCCGAACCCCGAAGGACCTGACATGGATACGGAATGGATCCGGCTCCAAAACGACGGACGGAACGCCATCGACCTTGCCGGGTGGATCGTCGCGACCGGAACGGACGAGGCGAAACTCGTGAACCATGCCATCCTCTCGGATCGATCAATCGCGCCGAAGGAAACTGTCATGCTCACTCGTCTCGACGCGCGATTCACGCTTCCGAACAAGACCGGCATCATCGCGCTCAGAAGGCCGGACGGAAAGACTATGCAGACCATCCGCTATTCCCTGCAAAAGACCGCGGCCGACAATGCGATCTATGCCGATACTGGAGCCGGCTGGGCCTGGAGCGTTCCGGATGAAACCGCCCTGCCGTCCGCTGTGACGACGGATGTCGCTCCGTCGGAATCCGAGTCGATCGACGACTCATCGTATGCCGTGGGCAGGTCGGAGAATCCAAAATCGGACACGCTGTCCTTCGGTGATTTCATCGCGCTCGGCACGCCGTACCATATCGAACTGCCAGATTCGCTCCCGCGCATCCTCGGTGCGTCGGCTGTTCGGCTGACGGACGAAGGCCCATCATCGGATTCCTTCCTCGACTCGTTGTTCCGGATGCTGAACGGAGCCGCATTCGACATGCTGTCGGAATGATGTTTGCCCGTCACACCTCGAGATCGAGACGCACGACACCGTCTTTGACATGTATGTGCGCCATTTTTTCAAAATGCGCTCCGCCGAGAAAATTTCCCGATGCCTTCAGGATATACCTCCCGTTTTCGACAAAAGAGAAAACAAAAGACTTCCGTTTTCGGGAGTCTTTTGTTTGCTTGAGCGGGTGATGGGAATTTCGCGTCGCGTACTCGCCGTCGCTCGTCCGCTCCTTGTCCACGGTGACGCTGAATGCTCCTTCGGTCGCATTCATCGGCGCTCTCCTGCGCCGCCTTTCTGCTGAAAGGCGGCTTGTTTCGCTGTCACCGGTTCGATTCCCGTTACCACAAAGAAAACAAAAGAGACCCGCATCGGGTCTCTTTTGTTTTCCTGTGAGCGGGTAACGGGAATCGAACCCGTGTCCCTAGCTTGGGAAGCTAGTGTACTACCATTGTACTATACCCGCCTTATTCTGTGCTGTGAGCTCGGTGCTACCAACTACTATACCCGCCTTATTCTGTGCTGTGAGCTCGGTGCTACCAACTACTATACCCGCCTTATTCTGTGCTGTGAGCTTGGTGCTACCAACTACTATACCCGCCTTATTCTGTGCTGTGAGCAGGATCAGGCACCTTTTCCGTTTCGTTTCGACAGGAAACAGTGTACCATGCGGAACCGGATTGTAAAGGGGGCCGGGCATCTTTCCAAACGGATTTTCCCGTGCTAGACTGACCCGGTAATATCGAGCATCAAATACATGCATCCGTTTTTCACCCGCGGCCGTATCATCGCGATCGCCGCTCTCGTCATCGTCTTGATCGGCGGATTCGCGCTCTTTTCCTACGCGAAGAACCATAAACAGGAGTTCGCCATCGGCGGACTTTCGGTCTTCGCCAAGGTCACGAACCTACTCCCAATCGCTCCGGATACCAAAAAGGAGATCGAGACCGTGAACGCGCTGGTCGCGGCGCTCACGAAAGCCGACGGACAGACGCACGCCTTCCTCCTTCTCCTTCAGAACAACTACGAACTCCGTCCGGGCGGAGGATTCCTTGGTCAATACGGCATTCTCAAGACGAAAGACGGGAAGATCGTCTCGTTCACCGTGGAAGACGCGAACCTGCTCGACCAGCGGATTACCACCAAGGTGACTCCGCCGTACGCGCTCGGCCGATACGGACAGATCAAGAACTGGAAATTCCGCGATTCCAACTGGAGTCCGAGTTTTCCGGAGAATGTCGAAAAAGCCGAATATTTCTACCGACTCAGTGGCGGTCGTGAATCGTTCGACGGCGTCGTCGCGATCAATGCCGATGTACTAAACCATGTCATCGGCATCACGGGACCGATCACGATTTCCGGATTCGGGACCTACACGAGCGAAAGTGCGGCGATCGATCTCGAAGAGGATGTCGAACGGGCCTATCTCGGCGACGACGTCCCCGCGGAACTCAAACAGGCCCGGAAAAACGTCATGAAGCGGCTCGCCGCGGAGATCGTGAGCCATATTTCCAATCTCGGCGACCTAAAAAGACTCTCCGACCTCGGACTCGAAGAGCTTCGAGACAAGAATATCCAGCTCTTCTTCGAGGACGGGACGCTACAGGGACTCGTCGAGGCCGTTCATTGGGACGGGTCGGTCGTCACGGACTGGGGCGAGGATAAGGACTATCTCATGGTGGTGGACGCAAACCTCGGCGCCCTCAAGAGCGACTTCTATATGAAGCGGTCACTCGATTATGTCGTGGACTTCACGCAAACGAAGCCGACCGCGACCGTGACCTATGTCTACGACCACACGGCGGCCCACGGGGACTGGCGGACGAGCGACTATCACACCTACACGCGTGTCCTCGCCCCGAAGGGGTCACTCTATATCGAGGAAAGCCGGGTGAAGACGGGTGGTGTCTCGACGCTCGAATCATCCGAATGGAACAAGACCGTCTTCGGATACAAGGTGGACGCGATCATGGGACAGGCCCTGACCACCTCGATCAGCTATACGCTGCCCGAAACGGTTTCGCCAGACAACTACGAACTGCTCATCCAGAAACAATCCGGGACCGGGACCGTCCCCGTCAAGGTGACGGTGAAGACCGCCGAGCGGGAGTATGTCCAGACCGCCGAACTCAAGAAAGACCTGCGTCTCTCGTTTCAGACGACCGAAGAGGCACGATAGCCCGTGATCCGCGCGATTTCTCATTCCTGATCTCCGTTCCCATATGAACCACGACCTTTCGACCGTCCGGCACTCCCTTGCCCACATCCTCGCGATGGCCATCCTCAAACGGGACCCGAAAGCGGTTCTCGGTACCGGGCCCGCGACCGGCGACGGTTTCTTTTACGATGTCCTGTTCTCCGAAGGAAACAGCGTTTCTCCGGACGATTTCAAATCGATCGTCGACGACATGCGCGCAATCGTGAAGAAAAACCTCCCCTTCGTAAAAAAGACGCTGTCCGCCGATCGTGCGCGTGAACTGTTCAGGAACAATCCGTTCAAGCTCGAGATCATCGGCGAAGCGGAGGCGCGAGGTGAAGCTATCACGGTGTTCGAGACGGGCGATTTCACCGACCTCTGCGCCGGTCCGCACGTCGATGCCACCGGCGATATCGACCTCCTCTCCTTCTCGCTCAAGGGACTCGCTGGCGCGTACTGGCGCGGAGACGAAAAGAATCCCATGCTCGTCCGTGTCTCCGGATTCGCCTTCGCGACCAAGACCGACCTCGTCGCACACATGGCGTTCCTCGAGGAGGCGAAAAAACGCGACCACCGCAAGCTCGGAAAGGAGCTGGACCTGTTCACCTTCTCCCCGCTCGTCGGCCCCGGACTCCCACTCTTCACCCCGCGCGGCACCGCCATCAAGGAAGCCCTTCAACGGGAAGTGGAGCGCATCTGCCGGAAGTACGGTTTCGAAAAGGTCTTCACCCCGCACCTCGCCAAGATAGACCTCTACGAGATGTCCGGCCACAAACAGAAGTTCGGTGACGAACTGTTTCATGTCGCGTCACATCACAAGCAAGACTATGTCCTGAAGCCCGTCCAGTGCCCGCACCATACGCAGATCTACGCGTCGCGCCCCCGCTCGTACCGCGACCTTCCCGTCCGCTACATGGAATCCGAAAAACAGTACCGCGACGAGAAGCCCGGCGAGATCGGCGGTCTGTACCGCGTTATCGCCATCACGGTCGAGGACGGACACACCTTCTGTACGCCCGAACAGGTGAAGGACGAGATCCGGAGCCTGGTGGAGATCATCCGCGATTTCTACACCGCGCTCGGCATGTGGGAGAACAAGTGGGTCTCGCTCTCCGTTCGCGATCCGAAACATCCGGAGAACTACATCGGAGAGACGGAGGACTGGGACCTCGCGGAGCGGACGCTTCGCGAAATCGCCGACGAACTCGGCCTCGACGCGAAAACCTGCGAAGGAGAGGCGGCGCTCTACGGCCCGAAGCTCGACTTCATGTTCCGTGACGCCACCGGGCGCGAGGTGCAGATTCCGACGGTTCAGCTCGACTTCGCCACCCCGAAACGGTTCGGGCTCGTCTATGCCGCATCCGATGGCACGGAAAAGAACCCCATCATGATCCATCGCGCCATCCTCGGTTCCTATGAGCGCTTCATGATGCTGCTCATCGAACACTTCGCCGGAGCGTTCCCCTTCTGGCTCGCGCCCGTCCAGGTACGCGTCATCCCGATCGGCGAGGCACATCGCGACTATGCAGCCGAAGTTACCGCACGCCTCAAGGAAGCCGACATCCGCACGGAGTTCGACCGATCCGACGAGTCCCTCGGCAAGAAGATCCGCAACGCGAAGGTGGAAAAGATACCGTATTTCCTCGTCATCGGCGATGCGGAAGTCGCGAACCAGACCATTACTCTCGAAAGCCGCGACGACGGCAAGGTGGGCGAACTTTCGGTCGACGACCTCCTCGCCCGATTCCGGAAAGAAGGCGCCACGAAAGCCTAGGCTTTCTTCCGATAAAACATGAAACGAAAATCACCATGCATACGCATGGTGATTTTTTACTCCGGACAAAAAACGTGACATCGCGTGGAATGAAAACGAGACGGAATCGGAGACCGGGCATACCACGGCTCCACAGGAGAGAATGGGAATGTGCCGCTTCTTTCAGAAAAATCCCACCCCCCGTTATCGTTCATCCGCTATCCGCGGAGCGCACTTCGGGCACCGGCACCCGTTCGGGCGTATGAATGCGTCGAAATAGTCTCGGCCGTAGTCATAGGTCAGTTCCTCCCCGGGGCGGATCCGCCGCCGCGCGACGATAAGAATCCGACCACGCCGATTCACGGCCTCACAGTTCGGGCGGCAGGAATGATTCGCATACCGGGCGACATTCCACCGCGGACTTCCGTCGATATCCCACCGGGCATTCACGGAGAACAGGTACCGGTTGACGCGAGATGATTCCTTCCGGGACCGCACGCGGTCGCCGACATACTCGATGACCGTCTCTCCGTTCCGGAATCCACGATTGGCGAACAGTCCGAGACCAGCGGATGACCGGCGGACGGAAACGCCGTCGGGACGCTCGCGGACGGGAACGGGTTGTCTTTCGGGTAACGACTGTCGTAACATACAAAAATATCACATCGGACATCCATCGTATCCGGTTCCAAAGAAAAAGAAAAGGCTCCCGAAGGAGCCTCTCTCACGCGTCCGAAGAACCATTCAGCTGCAGGCAGTCCGAGACATTAAAAACGTCTCGGGAAGGAACAGTGTCGAGGTGTAGCACAGCCGAAACCACACTACCCATGTCTGGACATCTCGCGCTTTCCGTCGCCGACCATCTCTGGCGGGAAACGGCAAGCGCGAGGGTAAGCTCCCTGTCTTGAGGATAAAAGATAGGAATCCCCAATCTGCCTGCAGGTGAACGACGCTTCGGAACGATCCGTTTCGTAACGGAACTGTCTATGGTAGCACGGCTTTGTATTCCTGTCAAGTCGTGATAGACTGACAGAGAAGACAGGAATACGGATGGCTTGGGAAAGCCTTTTCAAAAAATTTCATGATCACCTCGCCCGAAAAGAACGAAGCCGAAGACATCATTCTCGAAACCACCCTGCGTCCGGGGTCTTTCGGCGAGTATGTCGGACAGGAAAAACTCAAGCGAAACCTCGGTATCTTCATCGAGGCGGCGAAACGGCGCGGAGAAAGCGTCGACCATGTCCTCCTCTACGGGCCGGCCGGCCTCGGTAAGACTACGCTCGCCAACATCATCGCGCGCGAAATGGGCGTGAACATCCGTGTCACCTCCGGACCGGCGATCGAACGCGTCGGCGACCTCGGCTCGATCCTGACAAACCTCGAAGAAGGCGATGTCCTTTTCATCGACGAGATCCACCGACTGAACAAACAGATCGAGGAGGTGCTGTATCCGGCGATGGAAGACTACAAGCTCGACATCATCATCGGCAAGGGTCCTTCCGCTCGGACGCTCCAACTCGACCTGCCACGATTCACCCTGGTCGGTGCGACCACCCGGCTCGGATCCATATCCCACCCGCTCCGCAACCGCTTCGGGTCGACGCACCGGCTCGAATTCTACGAACGGGACGACATGCGCCAGATCATCACGCGATCAGCACGCATCCTCGGCGTCCCCATCGATTCGGCCGGTGCGGACACAATCGCGGCGGCCAGCCGACAGACCCCGCGCGTGGCGAACCGACTCCTCAAGCGCGTCCGTGATTTCTCCGAGATACGCGGACGGGAACAGGTCTCCCACGAGGTCGCCCGCGAGGCGCTCTCCCTCTTCGAGGTAGACGAGATCGGACTCGAGCCGACCGACCGGACCATCCTCACGACCATCGCGAAGAAATTCAAAGGCGGTCCCGTCGGCATCCAGACCATAGCCGCCGTCACCGGCGAGGAGCCCGAAACGATCGAGGATGTCTACGAGCCCTACCTCATCCAGCTCGGTCTCCTGGTCCGGACACCGCGCGGGCGGGTCGTGACGCCGGACGGATTCGCTCATATCGGACTTCCCGTTCCCGAAGATCACCAATCAAAACTCCTATGAACGGCACTATCGGGCTCCTCTATCTCGTCGTGTTCCTCGGTTTCTCCGCGGTCGGACTCTATGTCTGTTACCATATCTTCCGCTATTCCCTCTCGAAAAGCCGGGCGACCGCGGCCGCACTTCTCTTCTCCTCGGTCTTCCTGTTCCTCCTTCTGACCAATGCCGTCTCCTTCTTCCGAATCGACTGGGACGAAACGATACGGAATGTCGGGGCCGTTCCGACCGGTTCGTCCGCACTTTTCCCGTTTTGAACACCGCCATGAACCATCTCTCAACTGTCCGGTTTCCCGGAAAACATGATACGGAACGGGTCCTGGCCGTCTACCACCGACACTGGTTCGACATCCTCTCCCACCTGTTCCTGTCCGTCGTGCTCTCCGTCGTCCTTCTTGGTGGCTTCGTCACGCTTCCCTTCTTCTACCCGGATATCGCCACGGGCCGGAACGCGCCGCTCTTCTTCTTCCTCGAGAATTCCTTCCTGCTCTTTCTGTGGCTGACGCTCTTCCTCATCTGGATCGATGTCTATTTCGATGTCTGGATCGTCACGGACGAACGGATCGTGAATATCGAACAGAAGGACCTGTTCACCCGTCGAGTGAGCGAACTCCGCTTCCACACGGTGCAGGATGTCACGAGCGAAGTCGAGGGATTCCTTCCGAGCATCCTCGACTACGGCGACGTCTTCATCCAGACGGCCGGCGAGAATCCGCGGTTCATCTTTCACAATGTCCCGAACCCCGTCGGGGTAAAAGACCTTGTCATGCAACTCGCCGAAAAGCGTCACACGCGACCGGCATAAAAGGGAAAAAACGGGAGCGGATACAGAGACGGGGCATGTCCCGTCTCTCCGAAAGTTCCCGTCCCCGTCCCCCGTTGTAAGTTGTAAGTTGTCAGTTCCCCGTTATCAGTCATCATTCCGGTCCAGGTCGTCTCGCACACTTTGGACATCGGGATGATCCTCAAGCAACTCGAGAAGCAGATCGAGTGCGACTTCCTCCTCACGCGCGATGCGCTTTTTTTGCAGCGGGATGTGAGAGAGATCGGCGGAGAGAATATCGAATCCGCCCTGTTCGAGTGCTTCTTTCACGGTTTGGAGTTCTTCCGAAACGGTGAAAACGAACAGGGATCCGTCATCGGCCTCCGTATCCACGGCACCGGCCTCGATGGCGGCAAGTTCCGCCTCGTCCCCGTCCTTCCCCTCAAGTGAGACCTCGATCTCGCCGACGGACCGGAACAGGAAGGATACAGAACCTTCGGGGACGATCTTTCCGCCGTTCTTGGTGAGGAGCGTCCGCACCTCGCCGAAGGTCCGGTTCCGATTATCCGTCGCCGTCTTAATGAGAAGTGCCACCTGTCCCGGCCCATACGCCTCATAAAGAAGCTCCTCAAAAACGGCCCCGTCCTTAAGCTCGCCGGTTCCGCGCTGTATCGCCTTCTCGATCCGGTCCTTGGGCATGTTCGCCGCCCGAGCGGAATCTATCGCGAGACGGAGTCGGAAATTCATATCCGGGTCCCCGCCTCCGCGTGCGGCGATGGTGACCATGTTGCCGAGTTTGGTGAAGACGGAGGACCGCTTCGCATCCGTAAGCGCCTTTTTGTGGCGTATACCGTGCCAATGGGAATGTCCGGACATAGGAATCGTTTCCGAAGGGTTACTCCTGATACCGTACTATGATTCGCGGCCGACGGTCAACACGGAAACGGGAACCGTATCCGGTTCCCGTGCCACCCACTCCCTCTGATCCGATGACCCCGTCATCACTCCGCGCCGAGGATGAATTCATTGTCCGGCGTAAAGGTCCGTTCCGTGATACTCGCATCTTCGCGAACCAGACGGACGGATACCGGCATGGCATCCATATCGGTCGGAGCCTGCACCTTCAGGTCATACGGTGCGGAAAAGGCGGCTTCCGGAAGATCATACTCCAAGATGACGGTCTGCGACACTCCCTCGGCGATACGGACCGGGATCGCAAATGATTTCTTCCCGCGGAAAAGACCGAACTCTGGAGTGTCGTCGTTCCCGCTCATCGCGTTGAGCCAGCTCCCTTCCGGGACGAAGATCCGGAGCGTCGTCAGCGTATCGATTCCCGTCAGGCCGCTCGAGGAGACCGCAAGATATTTCACCGTGAGTTTCGCTTTCGGCTTGGCCGAGGAAAGGTCGGCCGAATAGGAAACGGAGAATTCGGCACCGAGATCGTCCATGACCATGAGATAGTCTTTGGTCCAGGCCTCATCGATATTTCCGGCCGATACCATGAACGGTTCCGTCGTGAGCGGAGTTGATACGACCGCAGCCGTCTCCGTCGTCGTCGATTCATCTGTCACCGACTCCTCCTGGTATGCGAGCGTCGCTACCAGGGCCTCCGTGGTCGATCCGGCAACCTCGCCAGACAGTTCTTCATCCGCCACCGGTACGGACGGCGTGAAATCCTCATCCAACCCGCTCAGGATCTGTTCGAGCTGATCCCGGGTCACACACACATCCTCAAGGCAGAGCTGCTCGGCCTGCAGGATCCCCAACGTGAGTTTCCCACCGAGCAGGTCGACATTCCCTTCCGCGTCTTTCATGACGGCATTTCCGAGTTCGAACGCCGAATAGAATTCCATGAGCGCGAGGTGTTCCATGCGGACCGTTTCCATCTCGGTCTCGAGATCGGCAATGCGGTCGCCGTGATCGGTTGCGGTCGTAACCAGGTCGGCAAGACCGGACTCTGCGGCGAAGACACGCGTATCAAGTGCGTAAGTTTTCCGTCGAGGGTCGCATCGGCCGTCTCGAGCGTCGCAAGCGAATC
>FUWD013232543.1_pt1 | contig 24917 bp, 24 predicted proteins | sample 1063281 | NCBI WGS metagenome assembly FUWD01 (sample SAMEA79048168, study PRJEB19326) | metagenome | biome: marine | reverse complement strand
TCCGCCACAGAGATCCTTTGGATAGATGGACAAGTCAGTAGACAAGTCAACTAGTCAGAACAAACTCGCTTGAGTGCTTCGGCACTCGGCAGCAAGTCTGTCGGTAGCAATACCGACTAACAAGCTATTAACGGAGAGTTTGATCCTGGCTCAGGACGAACGCTGGCGGCGTGCTTAACACATGCAAGTCGAACGATGAAGGCGGGAGCTTGCTCCTGCTGGATTAGTGGCGAACGGGTGAGTAACACGTGAGCAATCTGCCCCTGACTCTGGGATAAGCGTTGGAAACGACGTCTAATACCGGATACGAGCTGGGACCGCATGGTCACCAGCTGGAAAGAACTTTGGTCAGGGATGAGGCTCGCGGCCTATCAGCTTGTTGGTGAGGTAATGGCTCACCAAGGCGACGACGGGTAGCCGGCCTGAGAGGGTGACCGGCCACACTGGGACTGAGACACGGCCCAGACTCCTACGGGAGGCAGCAGTGGGGAATATTGCACAATGGGCGAAAGCCTGATGCAGCAACGCCGCGTGAGGGATGAAGGCCTTCGGGTTGTAAACCTCTTTTAGCAGGGAAGAAGCGAAAGTGACGGTACCTGCAGAAAAAGCGCCGGCTAACTACGTGCCAGCAGCCGCGGTAATACGTAGGGCGCAAGCGTTGTCCGGAATTATTGGGCGTAAAGAGCTCGTAGGCGGTTTGTTGCGTCTGCTGTGAAAATCCGAGGCTCAACCTCGGACCTGCAGTGGGTACGGGCAAACTAGAGTGCGGTAGGGGAGATTGGAATTCCTGGTGTAGCGGTGGAATGCGCAGATATCAGGAGGAACACCAATGGCGAAGGCAGATCTCTGGGCCGTAACTGACGCTGAGGAGCGAAAGCGTGGGGAGCGAACAGGATTAGATACCCTGGTAGTCCACGCCGTAAACGGTGGGAACTAGATGTAGGGACCGTTCCACGGTTTCTGTGTCGCAGCTAACGCATTAAGTTCCCCGCCTGGGGAGTACGGCCGCAAGGCTAAAACTCAAAGGAATTGACGGGGGCCCGCACAAGCGGCGGAGCATGCGGATTAATTCGACGCAACGCGAAGAACCTTACCAAGGCTTGACATATAGAGGAAAAGTGTAGAAATACACTCCCCGCAAGGTCTCTATACAGGTGGTGCATGGTTGTCGTCAGCTCGTGTCGTGAGATGTTGGGTTAAGTCCCGCAACGAGCGCAACCCTCGTCCTATGTTGCCAGCACGTAATGGTGGGAACTCATGGGAGACTGCCGGGGTTAACTCGGAGGAAGGTGGGGATGACGTCAAATCATCATGCCCCTTATGTCTTGGGCTTCACGCATGCTACAATGGCCGGTACAGAGGGCTGCAATACCGCAAGGTGGAGCGAATCCCAAAAAGCCGGTCTCAGTTCGGATTGAGGTCTGCAACTCGACCTCATGAAGTTGGAGTCGCTAGTAATCGCAAATCAGCAACGTTGCGGTGAATACGTTCCCGGGCCTTGTACACACCGCCCGTCAAGTCATGAAAGTCGGTAACACCCGAAGCCGGTGGCCCAACCTTTTGGAGGGAGCTGTCGAAGGTGGGATCGGTAATTAGGACTAAGTCGTAACAAGGTAGCCGTACCGGAAGGTGCGGCTGGATCACCTCCTTTCTAAGGAGCACAAAGACATCCCTCGGGGTGTCTCAGAGCCACAACTCAGACGAATGTTCTGAGGTGGTTGCTCATGGGTGGAACATTGACTTTGGTGCTGTGAATAGCCAGTAGCGCAAGTACGGCCCCTCGGGGCAAGGAAAGCAACACCAGCTAGAAGCAGCACCTGCACACTGTTGGGTCCTGAGGGACCGGGGATGCCGCATTTGTGGTATTTCGGCCTCAGTCGGACCGCGCTCGGAGAGGATTTTCATCCTCGATGTTCCCGGAACCGCCCGTAAATTGAGAACTACACAGTGGACGCGAGCATCTTAGAAAGACATCGAAAGATGTCATTCTATAGATCTAGATTTATATAGATCATTGGTCAATCTGATGTCACTTCGGTGATATCACGATCGATTTTATACTCATGTAGTCAAATTTCTAAGAGCAAACGGTGGATGCCTTGGCATCTGGAGCCGAAGAAGGACGTAGCAATCTGCGATAAGCCTCGGGGAGCTGATAAGCGAGCTTTGATCCGAGGATGTCCGAATGGGGAAACCCCGCTGGGAGCTTCGTGCTACCCAGTGACTCCCGCCTGAATATATAGGGCGGGTAGAGGGAACGTGGGGAAGTGAAACATCTCAGTACCCACAGGAAGAGAAAACAACAGTGATTCCGGTAGTAGTGGCGAGCGAAACCGGAACAGGCCAAACCGGTCATGTGTGATAGCCAGCAGGCGTTGCATGGTCGGGGTTGTGGGACTCTTACGGTTTTCTGCTGAAAACCACGTAGATAGTTGCTGTATAAACGAATGGTCTTGAAAGGCCAGCCGCAGAGGGTGCCAGCCCCGTAGTTGAAATGCAGCACTAGTGCGAAGAGGATCCCAAGTATCACGGGGCCCGAGAAATCCCGTGTGAATCTGCCAGGACCACCTGGTAAGCCTAAATACTCCCAGATGACCGATAGCGGACAAGTACCGTGAGGGAAAGGTGAAAAGTACCCCGGGAGGGGAGTGAAATAGAACCTGAAACCGTTTGCTTACAATCCGTTGGAGCCTCCTTGTAGGGGTGACAGCGTGCCTTTTGAAGAATGAGCCTGCGAGTTAGCGATATGTGGCGAGGTTAACCCGTGAGGGGTAGCCGTAGCGAAAGCGAGTCTGAATAGGGCGATTCAGTCGCATGTCCTAGACCCGAAGCGAAGTGATCTATCCATGGCCAGGTTGAAGCGACGGTAAGACGTCGTGGAGGACCGAACCCACTTGGGTTGAAAACCGAGGGGATGAGCTGTGGATAGGGGTGAAAGGCCAATCAAACTTCGTGATAGCTGGTTCTCTCCGAAATGCATTTAGGTGCAGCGTTGCGTGTTTCTTGCCGGAGGTAGAGCTACTGGATGGCCGATGGGCCCTAAAAGGTTACTGACGTCAGCCAAACTCCGAATGCCGGTAAGTAAGAGCGCAGCAGTGAGACGGTGGGGGATAAGCTTCATCGTCGAGAGGGAAACAACCCAGACTACCGACTAAGGTCCCAAAGCGTGTGCTAAGTGGAAAAGGATGTGGAGTTGCATAGACAACCAGGAGGTTGGCTTAGAAGCAGCCACCCTTGAAAGAGTGCGTAATAGCTCACTGGTCAAGTGATTCCGCGCCGACAATGTAACGGGGCTCAAGCACACCACCGAAGTCGTAGCATTCAAACTATAGGTAGGCCTTCGTGGTCCAGCCGTGTGAATGGGTAGGAGAGCGTCGTGTGGCGAGCGAAGCGGCGGAGTGATCCAGCCGTGGACGCCACACGAGTGAGAATGCAGGCATGAGTAGCGAAAGACGGGTGAGAAACCCGTCCTCCGGAAGACCAAGGGTTCCAGGGCCAGGCTAATCCGCCCTGGGTAAGTCGGGACCTAAGACGAGGCCGACAGGCGTAGTCGATGGACAACGGGTTGATATTCCCGTACCCGCGAAGAACCGAAAGAGCTAAACCAGTAATGCTAAGAGTCCGAATTCTCTTTCTGATCCCTTCGGGGTGAGGATTGAGAGCTAGCACTCGACCCTATGCTGGCGCGGCTAGCGTATTAACAGGTGTGACGCAGGAAGGTAGCTGAGCCGGGCGATGGTTGTCCCGGTGTAAGGATGTAGGGCGAGGAATAGGCAAATCCGTTCCTCACGAAGCCTGAGATCCGACGCGTACCCCTCACGGGGGAAATCAGTGATCCTATGCTGCCAAGAAAAGCATCGACGCGAGGTTCTAGTGGCCCGTACCCCAAACCGACTCAGGTGGTCAGGTAGAGAATACTAAGGAGATCGAGAGAATCGTGGTTAAGGAACTCGGCAAAATGCCCCCGTAACTTCGGGAGAAGGGGGGCCGGATTGGTGAAGGGATTTACTCCTGGAGCTATGAAGGCCGCAGAGACCAGTGGGAAGCGACTGTTTACTAAAAACACAGGTCCGTGCTAAGTCGCAAGACGATGTATACGGACTGACGCCTGCCCGGTGCTGGAAGGTTAAGAGGAGCGGTTAGCACTTGTGCGAAGCTGCGAATTTAAGCCCCAGTAAACGGCGGTGGTAACTATAACCATCCTAAGGTAGCGAAATTCCTTGTCGGGTAAGTTCCGACCTGCACGAATGGCGTAACGACTTCCCAGCTGTCTCAACCGCGAACTCGGCGAAATTGCACTACGAGTAAAGATGCTCGTTACGCGCAGCAGGACGGAAAGACCCCGTGACCTTTACTACAGCTTTGTATTGGTGTTCGGTGTGGCTTGTGTAGGATAGGTGGGAGACTTTGAAGCGGACACGCCAGTGTTTGTGGAGTCATTGTTGAAATACCACTCTGGTCACTCTGGATATCTAACTTCGAACCGTAATCCGGTTCAGGGACAGTGCATGGTGGGTAGTTTAACTGGGGCGGTTGCCTCCCAAAAAGTAACGGAGGCGCCCAAAGGTTCCCTCAGCCTGGTTGGCAATCAGGTGGCGAGTGTAAGTGCACAAGGGAGCTTGACTGTGAGACTGACAGGTCGAGCAGGGACGAAAGTCGGGACTAGTGATCCGGCAGTGGCTTGTGGAAGCGCTGTCGCTCAACGGATAAAAGGTACCTCGGGGATAACAGGCTGATCTTGCCCAAGAGTCCATATCGACGGCATGGTTTGGCACCTCGATGTCGGCTCGTCGCATCCTGGGGCTGGAGTAGGTCCCAAGGGTTGGGCTGTTCGCCCATTAAAGCGGTACGCGAGCTGGGTTTAGAACGTCGTGAGACAGTTCGGTCCCTATCCGCTGCGCGCGTTGGAAATTTGAGAGGATCTGACCCTAGTACGAGAGGACCGGGTTGGACGAACCTCTGGTGTGTCAGTTGTCCTGCCAAGGGCACCGCTGATTAGCTACGTTCGGGATGGATAACCGCTGAAAGCATCTAAGCGGGAAGCCGGCCTCAAGATGAGATTTCCATGCCCTTCGGGGCGAGAGGCTCCCAGTAGACGACTGGGTTGATAGGCCGGATGTGGAAGTGGGGACTAAAGACCCATGAAGCTGACCGGTACTAATAAGCCGATAATTTGACACCACATGAGTGGTGCTCGCGTCCACTTTGTGGTTCTCGATTGACGGTCGAGAACCGATTGATTACCAGCCTCGCGCTGGTGATCCTCAGACTGAAAAATCAATAGTGTTTCGGCGGCCATAGCGAAGGGGAAACGCCCGGTTCCATTCCGAACCCGGAAGCTAAGACCTTCTGCGCCGATGGTACTGCGAGGGGGACCTCGTGGGAGAGTAGGACACCGCCGGACTTCTTTGTGAAATGGCCACCCTTTGGGGTGGCCATTTTGCGTTAACAATAGAATTGAGAATCATGACAACCGATCGACCCAGACGCCCTTCTTCGGGCAGTTCGCAGGGGGGACCCAGACGTTCATCAGGGGGACCCTCTGGTGGTTCCCGACCGGATCGGGCTGGAGGACGACCAGGAAGCGATTCGCGCGGCCGTCCGGAACGATCTTCAGGCTCAGAGCGCTCTGCCGGTTCCGATCGCAGCGACCGGCAACCCCGGCGGGATGACGGACGACCAGCTCGCCCTAGGGACGGACAGCGCCCAGAACGCAACGACCGTTCTTCGAGAGACGGTGGAGATCGGCCTCGGCGCTCTTTCGGGGATGACCGGGATCGCGGCGCTAGAGATTCCAGGGCCCGGGACGATGCGCCAAGACATGACGATCCCCCTGTGGATGACGATGTCACCCCCCAGGAACTCGAACGCTCCGCATGGCGCGAGCTGAAAGCGCTCACCAAGGAAAACGCGGAGTGGGTCGCCGGACATCTGGTGATGGCCTCCCGCCTCATTGATGACGATCCGGAGCGAGCCCACAAGCACGCATTGGCCGCGGCTCGCAAAGCGGGTCGTATTCCTGTTGCCCGAGAAACGGTGGGCATCACTGCCTATCTACTCGGAGATTTCGCTCTCGCCCTTCGCGAACTTCGCACCTACCGCAGGCTTTCTGGGGCGGATGACCAGTTGCCGTTGATGGTGGACTGCGAGAGGGGACTTGGTCGACCAGATAAGGCGTTGGAGCTGGCGGGTGAAGTAAAAAGAACGTCCTTGTCCGAAGCGGTCCAGGTGGAACTGGCGATTGCGCGTTCGGGAGCCCGCCTTGACATGGGTAAGCCCGAACTGGCGCTCGGGGAGCTCGAGATTCCCCAGTTGAAGGCTGACGTGGCCTTTAGCTATTCGCCCGCGCTGTTTGACTCTTACGCGATCGTGTTGGAGGAGCTCGGGCGCGTGGACGAAGCTGCCCTGTGGGGCAAGCGCGCTAATCGCGCCGCCTTGGCGCTCGCGGAAGCGGCGGGGGATGACGATGACGACATGGTGGTCGTGGAAATGCCAGATCTCGAAGAACGATGAGCAACGCGACCCCGTTAGACGGCATCGACGTGATACTTGCCGACCTTGATGGTGTGATCTATCGGGGGGCTCAGGCTATTCCCCATGCAGTGGCTGCTCTCAAGAAAGCGGCGCAGAAGGCGCGCCTGGGGTTTGTCACTAACAACGCCTCGAGGACGCCTGCGCAGGTGGCAGAGCAAATTGCGGCTTATGGCCTGCCTGCTCTTCCTGAAGCCGTAGTCACCTCCCCGCAAGCAGCTATCAGAGTGCTCGCGCGCGTGGTTCCAGCAGGGGCGAAAGTCCTGGTCGTTGGCGGGCTAGGCCTCACCTCCGAGGTTGAAAAAGCTGGATTCCGGGTGGTCTCCAGGGCCGATGAGGATCCTGCCGCTGTGATTCAAGGGTTCGCACCTCACGTGGGCTGGGAACATCTGGCGCAAGCCTCCTTCGCGTTGCAAAAAGATGAGTTCATGCCGTGGATTGCAACGAACACGGACTGGACAGTTCCCCTGGCAGAGGGAATTGCACCCGGTAATGGCGCTTTGGTCTCCGCAGTCCATTTAGCTGTTGGCCGCCTTGCCACCTTCGCTGGAAAGCCTGAAAAAGAGATTTTTGATGTGGCGCGGGAGCGTTTCCCACCCCAACGGGGTGCCTTGATGATCGGCGATCGCCTCGACACGGACATTTTGGGGGCGAATCGTGCGGGAATCGCCTCTGCGCTCGTGTTGACCGGGATTGATTCCGCAAAGTCGTTGCTGGCAAGTGATCACAGCATGCGACCCACCTATGTTTTGGAAGATTTACGCCAACTCCATAAGCCCTACCCGACGATTATGCGCAGTGTTGATGGCGATGGTGTTCACACGGTTGAGGTTGGCAAAGCCGTTGTGAGGCGGAAGGACAACGTTGTGCGGGTGGCCCGTCTGGGTGAACCCATCAATCTTGTTCGAGCAGGAGCTGCCATCATTCATGATTCGGAGCTGAAGATTTTTGGGCTCGATGTCGATCCACAGATATATTCGTAGCTATGGATAGTGATGACCCCACGGAGTTGGTGAGCGCTTTAGAAGATATGGAAGCCCTCCCACTCGAGGAGCGAGTGGGAGCTCTCGGGGCGCTCTATGAAAAGCTCCAGGCCGCCTTAGATGCCCCCAGCGCTCAGTGAGCGAAAGCCTCAGACTTGATTCAGCCCTGGTTGCCCGGGGGATAGCGGAGTCACGGACCAAAGCCCAACGACGAATCGCTGGGGGCGATGTGTTGGTCAATGGTGTCACTCGGACAAAACCCGCAACACCGGTGGCCGACTCTGATGTGCTCACGATGGAGGGTGGCAGCGATTACGTGGGGCGTGGCGCACTAAAACTCCACGCCGCCCTCGAGACGTGGGGAATACACCCAGCAGATTTACGCTGCGTGGACATTGGGGCCTCGACGGGCGGTTTTACCGAAGTCCTTCTGGCGGCCAAAGCCAAGAGCGTGGTCGCACTGGATGTGGGACACAATCAGCTCCACCCTTCGCTCAGAGACGACTCCAGGGTGACCTCCTTGGAAGGAGTCAATATTCGTCATGTCACTCCTCAGTGGTGGCGAGAGCAGGGTGGCGGATCAACCGATCTGGTTGTCGTTGATGTCAGCTTTATTTCCCTCACCCATGTCTTGCCGCCGGCGGTATTGGTGTGGCCTGGGGCTTCCTGGGTGGTGTTGGTTAAACCCCAGTTCGAAGTTGGGCGCACCAGCATTTCCCGTGGGCTCTCCGTTAATCCTGACGACCACGAGAGCGCGGTGTCCCAGGTTCTTCGCTGTGCCAGCGAGCTGGGGCTCTTTTTACACGGCGTGATGGCATCTCCCATCACTGGAGAACTCGGGAACAGAGAGTACCTGTGTTGGTTTACACCCACGGCCCTCGAGAATCCGCCACAATGGGGAGCAGAGATTCACTCCCTAACCCATCCTTAGCGTGGAGGCACCCACCGTGAGCGCACGTCACATGCTTGTCCTCGCCCATGCGGCAAGGCCTGACGCCTTGGTGGCAGCCACAGAAGTGTGCGAACAAATGCGCCAAGCCGGCTTAACCCCGGTGATTGCTCCTCTGGGCCACCCCTTGCGGGCTGAAGTGGGTGGAATTGTCGAGACACTGGGCGAAGTATTGCTCGATGACATCGAACTCACCATCGTCCTGGGTGGGGATGGCACCATACTGGGTGCCGCCGAATTGACCCGAGGCTCCACAGCGCCGTTGCTGGGAATCAACCACGGTCATGTCGGTTTCCTTGCGGAAAGCGAGAAGGACGACCTTGCATGGACTGTGTCGCGGGCGCTGGCGGGTGACTACGACGTGGATGAGCGTCTCGTGCTGGATGTTTCGGTCCGAAAAGGGGAAGAGGAGCTCTTTCACACCTTCGCCATCAACGAAGCGACCATTGAAAAAGCTTCCCGGGCCCGGATGATCGAGGTGGGTTTAGAAATTGATGGGCGCCCCATCTCCACCTTTGGAGCAGACGGGGTCGTGATGGCAACTCCCACCGGCTCCACCGCCTACTCTTTTTCTGCCGGCGGCCCGATTGTTTGGCCGGGGGTCGAAGCGCTCCTGATGGTTCCTCTCTCCGCTCATGCTCTCTTTGCCAGACCTCTCGTCGTGGGGCCAGACTCCGTGATGGCGGTAGAAGTCTTGGAGCGCTCTGCTTCTCCTGCAATCCTGTGGTGTGATGGCAGGCGTGGGGTAGATATTGCTCCTGGTTCGCGAGTGATTGCCACGAAGAGCGACACCCCGATTCGCCTGGCGCGGCTCCATCCGGGTCCCTTTACCGATCGACTGGTGCAAAAGTTTTCCCTCCCCGTCACCGGGTGGCGCGGACCGGTAGAGGAGTAGGTCACCATGATCCACGAAGTTTCCATCACTGACTTAGGCGTCATCAAGGAGGCGCGGCTTCCTCTAGGCCCGGGCCTCACCGCCGTCACGGGTGAAACGGGGGCAGGGAAAACGATGGTGGTAACAGCTCTGGGGCTTTTGCTCGGCCACCGAGCAGATTCCACTCGGGTTCGGCAAGGCGCCACCTCGACGTGGGTGGAGGGCCGTTTCTCCTTGGAGAAATCTGCTGCTGTTGCGGAGCGCGCGCGAGAACTAGGAGCAGCGCTTGATGATCACGAACTCGTGTTGTCCCGGGAAGTCCACAGCGAAGGGCGCTCTCGAGCGCTGGTGGGTGGCCGAAGTGCTCCCGTATCGGCGCTCGCGGAATTAGCCTCGGATCTGGTGGTGGTCCATGGCCAGAGCGACCAGGTTCGCCTAAAGTCAGAGATCGCCCAGCGTGAAGCTCTCGACCGTTTTGCCGGTGCACCGCTGCAGGTTGAGCTGGAAGCTTTTCATTCAGCCTTCGAGCACTTGAAGCACTTGCAAGAGACCAGAGACACTTTGTATGCCCAAACAGAGGCTAGGTCACGCGAAGCCACTGACCTGCGTGCCGCGGTGGAAGACATTGAGGCGGTGTCACCTGTGGCAGGCGAAGATGTGACCCTTTCGGAAACCATTTCTCGCTTGACGAACTCTGAAGAGCTTCGTCAAGCGGCCCTCGTGGCGTCACAGGCTCTCTCCGCTGAGGACTTAGGCTACGACACGAAAGACGCGCTGTCCTTGGTCGACCAGGCTCTCAAATCATGGGAGCGCGTGGTGGGCTTTGACCCTGGCGCAGAAGCGCTCCGGTCCACGCTGGCCGATGCGTCCTATCAACTTTCTGAAGCGTCCTTGGGAATCTCAAGCTATCTCTCTTCGCTCGAAGGGGAGGGGGAGATGTCGCTCGAGCATACCCACGAGCGCTTGTCGGCGATCACGGGGCTGACGCGCCGGTATGGCCCCACGCTGGAGGATGTTCTTTCTCTGTTCCAAGGCTCGAGTGCGCGTTTGGTGGAGCTCGACACCGACACCGAACGCCTCGATACTCTCGATGCGGAACTCACCGAAGCCCGCGATGCGGCTTGGAAAGCTGCATCGCTTGTCAGTGATCTGAGAGAGAGTGCTGCGACGACACTGGCGAGTGCCGTTACCAAAGAATTAGCTGCCCTGGCGATGCCGAATGCTTCTCTGCACGTGTCGGTGTCTCGAGAGGACGTCCTCACCGCGCACGGAGCCAACCAGGTATCTCTTCTTTTGGCTGCGCATCCCGGAGCGGAACCACTGCCCCTGGGGAAAGGGGCTTCGGGGGGTGAGCTTTCACGGGTGATGCTGGCGCTGGAGGTGGTTATCGCCGCAACAGACCCGGTGCCGACTTTTGTTTTTGATGAAGTAGACGCAGGTGTTGGCGGGGCTAGCGCATTGGAAATTGGCCGAAGGCTGGATGCCTTGGCTCAAACGTCGCAGGTCATTGTCGTCACGCATCTCGCTCAGGTTGCTGCTTTTGCAAACAATCACCTTCATGTCGTGAAAGACACCGATGGCCAGGTGACCACTTCGAGTGTGACGCGGCTTGCAGGAGAGGAACGTGTCAGGGAATTAGCGCGAATGCTCGGCGGCATGGGGGACTCCCACAGTGCGCTCACCCATGCCAGAGAGCTCTTGGAGCAAACTCACTCGGTGAGTCGTCGCTAGTGAGAGGGTTAACCCGGTACCGTTGAATTTCGTGAAGGCGTCTGAAAAAAAATCTCCGTCCGGTATCACCAAACACATCTTTGTGACCGGCGGGGTGGTGTCCTCACTAGGTAAGGGTCTCACCGCCGCATCACTGGGTAACTTGCTCTCAGGCCGCGGGATACACGTGGTCATGCAAAAGCTTGACCCCTATCTGAATGTTGACCCCGGTACCATGAACCCCTTTCAGCACGGTGAAGTTTTTGTCACCGATGACGGCGCCGAAACCGATTTGGACATCGGCCATTACGAACGCTTTCTCGACATCAACCTTTCACAAGCAGCGAACGTTACGACCGGTCAGATTTATCAAGAAGTGATTGGTCGCGAGCGCCGGGGAGAATATTTAGGCGACACCGTCCAAGTTATTCCCCACATCACGGATGAAATCAAGCGGCGCATGCGCATGCAGGCCCACCAAGAACCCCGACCCGACGTCATTATCACCGAAATTGGCGGCACTGTCGGCGACATTGAAAGCCAGCCGTTTATTGAGGCCGCGCGCCAACTTCGCCACGAATTAGGTCGCGACAATGTTTTTTTTGTCCACGTTTCCCTGGTGCCTTTCATGGGTGCCTCCTCTGAGCAAAAAACCAAACCCACCCAGCACTCCGTGGCAATGCTGCGCTCCATTGGGATTCAGCCAGATGCTCTCGTGCTGCGCAGCGACCGGCCCGTAGAAAGTGCAAATCGTCGAAAAATTGCGTTGATGTGTGACGTCGACGAGGCCGCGATTGTCAACGCGGTGGATGTGGCAAGCATTTACGACATCCCCTCTCTTCTTCATAGCCAAGACCTCGATGACTACATCATCGATGCCCTCGACATGGAAGCGGGGGAAATGGTCTGGGATGGCTGGAAAGACCTCCTGGACGCTGTTCATCACCCGCGTCACACCGTGACAATTGCGGTTGTTGGCAAGTACATCGACCTCCCTGACGCCTATCTCTCGGTCAGCGAAGCGATTCGCTCCGGGGGCTTTGCCCATCAGACCAAAGTGGAACTCAAGTGGGTCGCCAGCGATGATTGCGTCACCCCGGAGGGTGCGGAAAAAGCGCTGGAAGGCGTCGATGGCGTGTGTGTTCCCGGAGGCTTTGGGATTCGAGGAATCGAAGGCAAAGTCGGGGCACTCAAATATTGCCGGGAAAACGATATCCCGACCCTGGGCCTGTGTCTGGGACTGCAGTGCATGGTCATCGAATACGCCAGAAATGTAGCTGGGCTTGAAGGCGCTTCGAGCAGTGAGTTTGAACCAGACGCCCCCTACCCCGTTATTGCGACCATGGCCGAGCAGGTCGATATTGTCTCGGGCAACGGGGATATGGGCGGCACAATGCGTCTGGGACTCTATGAAGCGACACTCGCAGCGGGTTCTGTGGTGGCGGAGCTCTATGGTCAAGAGTCGGTCCACGAACGCCACCGTCATCGCTATGAAGTTAACAATTCCTTCCGCAAAACAATCGGTGATGCGGGGCTTGTATTTTCTGGTACCTCGCCGGATGATTCGTTGGTCGAATTTGTGGAACTTCCCCGCAGCATCCACCCTTTCTATGTCGCCACCCAGGCTCATCCCGAGCTTCGTTCACGGCCCAACCGAGCCCACCCGCTCTTTTCTGGATTGGTGGAAGCAGCTTTGGCGAGACAGGATTCCTCCGCTCTGTTCGCCGTCGCTGATTCGGAAGGCTAATGCCCAAGCGAGTCTTTTTAGGTGATGAAGCACAGTCCTTAGGGATTATCTCGAGTGAAAAAGTGTACGAAGGGGCAATCTGGAATGTGCAAAGGGAAACCTTTGACTATCACGGTGCGGAACTGACCAGGGATTTCGTGGATCACCCCGGCGCTGTGTCGATTGTTGCAATCAATGACCACGGCGAAATCATGATGATTCGGCAGTATCGGCACGCGATTCGGGCACTGGATTGGGAAATTCCCGCGGGACTCCTCGATATTCCTGGAGAAGATCCCTTGGTGTGTGCAAAACGGGAGCTCGTGGAAGAAGCTGATTTGGAGGCAGACACCTGGCAGCACATCACCAGGTTGAACACCACTCCCGGTGGGTCGAATGAGAGCACTCATATTTTTCTTGCCACCGGCCTGCATGAGCGCGAACACGAGTATGTCCGCACCGGCGAAGAGGCAGACTTGGAAAAACGTTGGGTGCCTCTGGAGGACGCGGTGGCTTCGATACTCTCGGGCGAGATGACAAACCAAATCTCTGTAACAGCAGTGTTGGCCGTGTATGCCAGTAGACACTAGGCCAGAGCGTCCCCCCACCGCTTTGGAGCGGGAGCTGATGCGATATCTGCGAACGGTGGTCTTGGAGCGTGGACGCTCAGAACACACCGCGTCTGCGTATCGAAGCGACCTCACCCGGTATCTGGAATATCTCGACGCCGCAGGAGTTCACGATGCTGTGGCCGTCACCCCTGAGTTGGTTGCCGACTACGTCCACTCGCTCACCGGAGCTGCCTCAACTATCACCAGAAAACTCTCCAGCATCAAGAATTTTCACCGCTTCCTCGTTGAAGAATCAGTGAGTGTCGAGGACCCCAGCTCTCGCATCCGCCCTCCCGCGAGACCTGCACGCTTGCCCAAAGCATTGAGTATTGAGCAGGTTCAGTCCCTCTTGGATTCTGTCGTGGGCGATGACCCGGTGGCTCTTCGAGATCGGGCCCTGTTGGAGTTTCTCTATGCCACGGGTGCACGGGTATCAGAAGCACTGGGATTGAGCGTAGATGACGTCTATGACGATGTAGGCCACATTACCGAGGTAGTCAGAGTGACAGGCAAAGGGGCTAAACAACGGTTTGTTCCCGTGGGATCCTACGCGAGGGCCGCAATGGAAAGTTATGTCACCAGGGCCAGGCCGGTACTTCTCGCTCACCAGAAAAAGTTTTCCGCTGCGTTGTTCTTGGGAGCGCGAGGCGGAGCCCTGACCCGGCAAAACGCATGGCTCATCCTGCAATCCGCGGCGAAGCGGGCTCACATGGAGGGTCTGGTCTCCCCCCATACGCTCCGACACTCCTTTGCCACCCACGTTCTCTCAGGTGGTGGCGATATTCGGGTTGTCCAAGAGCTCTTGGGGCACGCTTCGGTCTCCACGACCCAGATTTACACGTTAGTGACCATCGACACTCTTCGTGACGTCTATCGCCAGGCTCATCCGCGTGCGCGGTGAGCCTGGAGGATAGACTGAAGCCATGGTTGAGGCAGTGAACGACGTGGGTCCTACAGGGCGCCCCATACGGGAATTTCCTGAACCCCCGGCACTCAAGCGCCACGGCCCCGCCCGGGTTATTGCGCTCTGTAATCAAAAAGGTGGAGTGGGGAAGACCACGACGACGATTAGCCTCGGCGGTGCGCTTGCTGAATATGGCCGATCTGTCCTGGTGATTGATTTTGACCCGCAGGGAGCACTTTCGGCGGGTCTCGGCGTTAATACCCACAACGAAATCACTATTTACGACCTGTTGATTGGACGAGAAAAAGACGTCCGCAAGGCAATTCAGCCGACAAAAACGCCGGGCATTCATGTCATTCCCGCCAACATTGACCTGGCCGCCGCGGAAGTCCACCTGGTCAGCGAAGTAGCGCGAGAGCAGATACTCTCCCGGGTTCTGAAGCCGATTATGGATGACTATGACGTAATCCTGATCGACTGCCAACCCTCCCTGGGACTTTTGACGGTGAATGCGCTCACCGCTGCCCACGGAGTGCTCATTCCTCTGGAGACCGAGTATTTCGCCCTGCGCGGGGTGGCGTTGCTCATTGACACGATTGACAAAGTTCGCGAGCGCCTCAATCCCGCCATTCGAATCGATGGGATCGTTGCGACCATGTTCGATTCGAGGACCCTCCATGCCAAAGAGGTCATGGAACGGGTCGTGGAAACCTTTGGCGATACGGTACTGGACACCGTCATTGGCCGGACCGTGAAGTTCCCCGACGCCTCTGTCGCCGCGGTCCCCATTACCGAATTCGCCCCCAGCCACGCTGGTGCCCTGACCTATCGCGCCTTAGCGAGAGAGCTTGTTGCTCGTGGTGCAATCGCCTAGCGGGCTTCACCCATCAGACACCGAACAATCGCTAGAGAGTGAATTTCGGGTAAGTCTGTCTAACTTTGATGGGCCCTTTGATCTTTTGCTTTCGCTGATTGGAAAGCGCGAACTCGACATCACTGATGTCGCTTTAAGCGTTGTCACCGACGAATTTCTCTCTTACCTCGCCTCCCTTGACGGTCCAGAAGAACTCGATGCTGCCAGTGAATTTTTGGTCGTCGCAGCGACCCTTCTGGACATGAAGATTGTGGGACTCTTGCCCCAGGGCGAGTTTGTTGATGCCGAAGACGTTGCTCTGCTGGAAGCGCGGGACTTACTGTTTGCCAGGCTTCTGCAATACCGGGCCTTCAAAGAGGTTTCAGGGTGGCTGGGAGAGAAACTCGACCTCGAATCGCTCCGCCATCCGAGAGCAGTGCCGTTGGAGAAAAAATATCTCACCAGCATCCCCGAGCTTCGTTGGACGCTGAGCGCTGAGGACTTCGCGGCCCTAGCCCTCTTTGCGCTTGCTCCCAAGGAAATACCCCTGGTGGGTCTTGACCATCTTCACGCCCCGCTCGTCAGTATTCGCGAGCAGGCTGCCCACGTTATTGCTCTTTTGAAAACTGGTGGACCCGTGAGTTTTCGGTCTCTCATTGCCGGTGTTGTGGAGCGAGGCGTTGTGGTGGCTAGGTTTCTCGCCATTTTGGAGCTTTATCGTCAGTCTGCTCTTACCTTTGAACAACTGGAACCATTGGGGGAGCTGACCCTTCAATGGGTTGCGGGCGATTTTGGTGATGAACAGCTCGCGAATTTGGGCGATGAGTGGGGCGGTGAAAGTAATCATGACTGATCAGGTGGGTGTCAGTACAGAAACGGTTGCGAGAAACATTGAGGCAGTCATGATGGTGATGGACGAACCGATGAGTGTGGTGGCGCTCGCTGGCGCACTCGAAGTGCCGGTGGCCGCAGTGAACGCAGCCTTAGAAGACTTAGCCGCCGACTATAACGGTGCTTCCGGCGGTATCGAACGCGGGTTTGAGCTGCGCGAAGTAGGGGGCGGGTGGCGTTTCTACGTGAGGGCTACCTATGACGAAGTGGTGACGCGCGCAGTGTCCTCTCAAGCCCCCGCAAAGCTTTCCCAGGCCGCGCTGGAAACCCTCGCCGTTATCGCCTACAAACAGCCCGTTACCCGCGGACACGTGTCCTCAATTCGTGCTGTGAATGTGGATTCGGTACTTCGCACACTGCTCTCGCGGGGACTGATTCGAGAATCTCACACCGACCCAGAAACTCAGGCAATTTTTTATGTCACCACCGATGGTTTACTCGCCGAGCTAGGACTGGAGTCGCTCGAGCAGTTGCCGCCGCTGTCGCCGCTTCTTGATGATGGTTCGGGAGGCTTTGCCGATGTTGACTGAGCCCAACCCCGAGGGTGAGCGCCTTCAAAAAGTGTTGTCCCAGGCCGGAGTGACATCGAGGCGCCACGCAGAAATCCTGATGTCCAAAGGACGCGTGAGTGTCAATGGTCAGGTCATCACGGAAATGGGCCACCGTGTGCACCCTGAGAAAGACATTGTGGCGGTGGATGGAACTGTTATTTCTTTGCAGACCGAAGCGGTCTATGTGATGCTTCACAAACCCCGAGGCGTCCTCAGCACGATGTCGGATGAACAATCGCGTCCAGACCTTTCGCGGTATGAAAAAGAAATTGGTCAGCGGGTATTCAACGTGGGGCGCCTCGATGCCGATACCACGGGCTTGTTGCTGATGACCAACGATGGCGAAGTGGCCAATCGCGTTTCCCATCCGTCGTTTCAGGTAGACAAGGTCTACACCGCGGTGGTGAAAGGCGAGATGGAACAGGCTGCAGTCCAAAAGCTGCTGGGTGGGGTTGAACTCGAAGACGGGATTCAGAAAGCCGATAAGGCAAAACTTTTGGATACCTCACGTGGCGGTCAGAGTTTGGTAGAAATCACGCTTCACTCGGGTAAAAATAGGGTCGTGCGAAGGATGCTCGAATCGGTGGGGCACCCGGTTACCGAGCTTCATCGTCGGCAGTACGGTCCGTTGCGCTTGGGAGGCCTTGCGGCGGGGAAATGGCGTGAGCTGACTAGGGTGGAAACGCAGGAATTATTGACACTCGCCTACCGCGATCAGGTACCACAGGGAAGAAAAAAATGAGCACCTCGATGCGTGGACCTTTTGGCGTTGTCCACATCGTCGGCTGCGGGCTTCTTGGCACCAGTCTTGGTCTTGCTCTCACAGGGCGTGGGGTCGAGGTGACACTCGAGGATGCTTCTCCCTCAGCCCTTGGTTTAGCTCTGGATTACGACGCGGGTCTTTCAAGGACATCGGATTCCCGGCAACCTGAGTTGGTCATTATCGCGACACCCCCCGACGTTGTGGCAGAGGTGGCGGTGCGCGTGCTGGCGGAATTTCCCGAGGCCCTCGTGATGGACGTGGCCAGCGTGAAGCAAGCAATTTATGCCGCGCTACCCGAAGTCAGCCCAAGGTTTGTGGGGACTCACCCCATGGCTGGCCGAGAGCGTGGTGGGGCAGTGTCTGCACGCAGTGATTTATTCACCGCCCGCCCGTGGGTGATGTGCGAGGGCGATGACCTCGCGCGTCAAAAGATTCGAGCTTTCATTCTGAGTCTGGGCGCCATTGCCATCGATATGAGTGCGCGCGAGCATGATGAAGCGGTCGCAGTGGTGTCGCATGTGCCCCAACTAGTCGCAAGTCTTACCGCGGCCCGCCTCGAGGGAGCAACACCTGAGGCTCTATCCTTGGCGGGTGCTGGGCTGCGAGATGTCACCCGAATTGCAGCGAGTGATCCCGCCTTGTGGGTTCAGATTGTGTCCGCCAACAGCGAATCGTTGGTCGGGCACCTGAAGTCCTTGAAGGGTGACCTCGAATCGGTGATTGCAGCTCTGGAAAACACCACTGCCAAGGGTTCGAAGGCTGTGCTGTCCCACACGTTTCAACAGGGTGTGACGGGAGTGTCGCGATTACCAGGCAAGCACGGTGTGTCCAGTGCGCTGGCGACGCTGCTGGTCGTGATTGATGATCGCCCCGGAGAGCTTGCTCGTTTGCTCACCCAGCTGGGGGAGTGGGGCACCAATCTTGAAGACCTCAGGCTAGAGCATTCGCCCGGCGCAAATGTTGGCTTTGCCGAACTTTCTCTGAGCCAGTCGGCGGTAGCGGACGTTGAGGCACAACTTGTTGACAGCGGATGGAAGATTGCAGGTGAAGGCGAATGAGCGCGATGATTGTTGCTATTGATGGGCCGGCGGGAAGCGGCAAATCAAGCGTGTCCAAAGACGCAGCGAGGCGCCTGGGTTTCAGCTACTACGACACCGGGGCTGCGTATCGAGCCCTTGCCTGGGCTGCCATGACCGCTGGGATTGATCTGACGGATCAGGATGCCGTCTTAGCCCTTCAGGAACGCTCTGATTACCGGGCGTCAGAAGACCCTGATAACCAAACGTTTGTGATTGATGGCGAAGATGTCACACAGGCCATTCGTGGCGGGGACGTTTCTGGCGCTGTTTCTGCAATCGCCCAGCACACGCTGGTCCGCGCAGGTTTGGTGGATCACTTTAGAAAAGTTCTCGCCGACTGCGAGAACCCGGGCATCATCATGGAAGGCCGGGACATCACCACAGTGGTGGCACCGGAGGCCTCTGTTCGCGTCCTTCTCACTGCGGAGGAAAGTGTGCGAATTGGGCGTCGCCAAGCAGAACTTGCGGGTACTACAGCTGCCCCCGTGGCGGAATCGCTCACAGCTCGAGACAAGAGCGATTCCAGTGTTGTTGATTTTATGAATGCCGCCCCCGGCGTGACCCTTGTGGACTCAGGACCCCTCACTTTTGAGCAAACTGTTGATGCACTCTTGAGCATCATTGCCACTGTCAGGAGCGCTCCATGAGCGAGAGTAACCCGCCCGAAGATGATTTCACCGACCCGCAGGAACTTGACCCCGGCCTTATCGAGCGCCTCGAATCACTCGATGATGAAGAAGGTGAGCGTCGCGCGCTAGCGCTTCGCAAGGGGCTCGATGACTACGAGCTCGAAGACGATGATGTTGATGTCATCGCTGGAGACCTGGAGGGCGAAACAGAGCTTGTTTACGGGAAAGCCCTCCCTGTTCTTGCTGTCGTGGGTCGTCCGAATGTGGGAAAATCCGCACTCGTCAACAGAATCCTGGGACGGAGGGAAGCTGTGGTGCAGGATATGCCAGGCGTCACGAGAGACCGGGTTTCCTACCGTGCGCTCTGGAACACCACGGCATTCACGGTCGTGGACACGGGAGGCTGGGAACCCGATGCCAAAGGCCTCGCCAAATCAGTCGCTATGCAGGCAGAGGTCGCTGTTGATTTGGCCGATGCAATCCTGTTTGTTGTGGACGCCACCGTGGGTGGAACTGCCGCCGATGAACATGTCGTCAAGCTTTTGCGCCAATCTTCGAAGCCCGTGATACTGATCGCCAACAAAGTGGATGATGCCCGCCAGGATGCTGCCGCAAGTGTGCTGTGGAATTTGGGCCTGGGGGAGCCGTGGACGGTGTCTGCGCTTCATGGTCGGGGGGTGGCGGACCTTTTGGACCATGTGATTACGATTCTTCCCAAAGAGTCCGCGGTGGCAAAGATTGAAATTGGTGGACCGCGACGTGTGGCGCTCTTGGGTCGCCCGAACGTCGGAAAGTCCAGTCTTTTGAACAAAGCCGCCGGTGAAGAACGTGTCGTGGTCAACGAATTGGCCGGAACAACCAGGGATCCGGTTGATGAGCTAGTCAACCTGGCTGGTAAAACTTGGCGTTTTGTTGACACCGCGGGGATCCGCCGCCGGGTTCATATGGCCCAGGGCGCTGACTTTTATGCGAGCCTGCGCACAACGGCTGCGTTGGAAAAAGCAGAAGTTGCGGTAGTTCTTCTTGACGTGATGGAGCCCATTAGCGAACAAGACATTCGCATCATCGACTTAGTGCTCGAATCGGGTCGGGCACTGGTGTTGGCTTTTAATAAGTGGGACCTTTTGGACGATGACCGCCGTCGCTATTTGGAGAAAGAGATTGAAAAGGACCTCGCCCACGTGGCGTGGGCGCCACGGGTGAACATCTCTGCCGCGACAGGGCGCCACCTAGAGAAATTGGTCCCAGCCTTAGAGCTTGCTCTCGCCTCGTGGGATCAGCGCATCCCGACTGGGAAGTTCAACGCGTTCTTGGCAGAACTTGTCGCTGCTCATCCCCACCCTGTTCGCGGTGGAAAGCAGCCGAGAATCCTCTTTGGCACCCAGGCCTCGACCAGGCCGCCGACGTTTGTGCTCTTCACCAGCGGGTTCCTCGATCCTCAATACCGACGCTTTATTCAGCGCCGCCTGAGAGAGATTTATGGATTCCTCGGAACCCCAATTGTGACGAACATGCGCGTGCGGGAAAAGCGCGCGCGCAAGAAGTAAATTGCCATGACCAGACCCCCACCTCTTCCCCCGCCCCATCTCAGGGATCCCGGTGATGCTTGGGTGGAGGGACCCAACGGGCGGAGATACTGGGGCACTTTTGGAGCGGCCGGACTCTTGCTGCTGCACCCACCGTTAGGTGTCCTTTTACAGCTTCGAGCAGAATGGTCCCACCAGGGCGGGACGTGGGGGATTCCTGGGGGAGCCCTCAAAAAAGGTGAGGATGCCGTTACCGCTGCGATTCGGGAATCCCAGGAAGAAGCAGGGATTCCCGATGGCGCTGCTCGAGTGATTGACCACAGTGTCTATGACCTGGGGTTTTGGTCCTACACGACTGTGCTAGCGATCGCAGAAAATTACTTCGAACCGCAGATCACAGACTTGGAGAGTGCTGCTCTGGAGTGGGTTGCCCTGGACGATGTGCACCGCCGCGACCTTCACCCTGCTTTTGCCCAGGCATGGCCTGCCCTTCGCGCCCGTCTTCTCCAGGAGCTCCCCTAACCGTCGACATTTGTTCGGATGTGAGCTCGCCGCCGTTTTCTGCTGCTAATTCAAACAAGGGCAAGTGTGATTCGAGAGATGCTCTTCGGAGATTCTCCAACACCCGACGCAGCGTTGAATCGTCGGTCTGATCGAGCAACTCGTCATACATCTCGACATTGGCAGTTTCACCTTCGGCCCAGGCTTCTGCCGCTAGCTGGAGGTCAGCCGGTGCACTCACTTCGCCAAGGTAGGGGTTGTCTGGCACGTCAATCCCGTATCGCTCGAGTTGACGGGTCAGGGCGTCGATATGACGCTCTTCGCCTGCTTTGATGGTGACGTAGGGCTCTACATTGCCAAATTTATCGATGACCGCCTGATACATCGCGGCTGCCGCATATTCGCCATCGGGACCCATCAGCGCCTCCCATGCCACCGATGCGTCGGTCCCCTCAAAGGTGGGGTCTTGAATCTCCGCCGGTGGGGGCATCGTTTCGCTTGGTTGGCTGGTGGAGGGTGATTCAGGGGTTGCTTCTGTAGCGCTGGTACATCCGCCGAGGATAAGGGCGCTTGCGCCAAGAGTTGCCATCAGAGGCAGGAGCACGGAGTTTCGTTTCATGAGCGGTTTTCCTTTCGATGTGTTTCGTTGAGACACTTCTGACACTACGAACCACACCTATATGTTTCTTATGTTTTCTCTATATGTTCCCTATGTAAAGTTCCGCTGAATATGGGGCTGGGACGCGGGTTGGAGAGGTAGACTTCTGGAGTCGCGTCGAGAGATCGTCGCCTGCCACGGGCTGTGGCGCAGCTTGGTAGCGCACTTGACTGGGGGTCAAGGGGTCGCAGGTTCAAATCCTGTCAGCCCGACAGTGTGATGTCGCAAGACATAGGAAACTCCCAAACCCTCAGTGCGTCGCGAGTTACTTCCGTTTGTGGGGTCGATGGCGAGCTCTCTAAGGACCTCTCGGGTGGTGCCGTTAATGACGTGGACGTTGGTTGGCCGAACGGCGTCAGACGGAGTCGTTACATTCAAAGTTATTCTGATTGTGACGATTGACGTCGGCGATCTGCGCGTGGTCATCCGGTTAGAGGCCTGAAGAAGCAATGGATTTCCACATAGTTGAAGTTGACATTGTGAAACTAAACGTATTCAGATATAGTTATCTGTATACAAAAAGTGTCGGAAGGTAATCAGGTGAAAGCCCTCAGGCCAAAAGCTGCCGCTGAAAAGCGGAGCGCCCTCTACCGGGAGCATGCTGAAGGACGGTGGGAACGCATCGGCCGGGGCGTGTATCTGCCCGCTGGTGCACCCGCGATGGACTGGGATCAGCTCGAAGCGGCGACCCGACGACCGGAAGCAACAATATGTTTGCTTTCTGCGCTGGCGCACTACGATCTGACCGATGAGATTCCCCATGCCCTGCACGTCGCAATTCCGCGCGGGATGCGTGCGCCGGCGACCAAGGGGGCGATTCGCTGGCATCGCTTCGACGTAGCGACTTTTGACCTCGGGCGGGACGTGACGCTCGTTTCGGGTAGCTCTCAGCAGATCGGTCTGTATAGCGCGGAGCGAACGATTATTGACTGCTTCCGTCTTCGGGGGACTGTTGGGTACGAAGTTGCTCGCGACGCGACCAAAGAGTGGCTCCGCCGAGGAGGCAAACCCGCCGAGCTCATGCGCTTCGCTTCGCAACTCCCGCGAGCCAAAGCTCCGCTACTGCACGTTTTGGAGGCCCTCACATGATGGGTGCTGATGTGTATCGTCAGCTTCAGTCCGCGGCCCGGTCGAGTGCCGCAAAACTAGGTGTCCCAGCGCCAACGGAGGAGTACCTGATTCGACACGCGCTCGAATCGTTTCTTGATCGGCTCAATCGCACACTTCATGCCCGTGATTTCGTTCTGAAGGGTGGTGTTCTTCTTGGCGCATACGGTGTGCGTCGTCCGACCAAAGATGCTGACTCGAACTTGGTTGGAGCGGAACTCTCACCTGAATACCTGGTGGCTGTTGTTCGTGATGCCGTAGCGGTCGAATCTGATGATGGGGTCGAGTTTGATCTCGACACTCTCACTATTCGAGAAATCCGTGAAGGTGGGAGATATCCGGGGATTCGTCTTCGCGTGAAAGTCGCGATTAGTAGCTGGCGAGGGACGGTGGCATGGGACGTGTCCACCGGCGATCCAATCGTGCCAGCTCCGCGCGAGGTAACCCTCGAGAGAATTCTCGGCGAACCCATCCGCCTTATCGGGTACGCCCCTGAATCGACTGTTGCTGAAAAGGGTGTGACCATTCTCGAGCGAGGGATTACGAGTACTCGATGGCGGGACTACGTCGACATCGTCGCGCTCGGTGAAACTGGCCTCGATATGGATGAGTTACTGGACGCATCCCGGGCAGTAGCTGAATATAGGGGTATTAGCCTGCGGCCGATCACGCCCGTCCTGAGAGGCTACGGGGTGGTGGGGCAATCGAAGTGGGCTGCCTGGCGCCAGAAAGAGAGGCTTCAAGCCAGCTGCGAAGAAAGCCTGGACGCACACATCATCCGAGTGGCAGCGATCCTTGATCCGATATTCAGCCAAGGTGCAGGTAATCGGGCCTAATCCCACCTTCCCGGTAAAGCGCTTGACATTATTGTGCTTGCGTAGAGGAATTCCATGCCCCACCTGCCTCAATCTTGGTACTGGCTCTACGCGGTGTTTACGCGTACCCCAGGTCTCACGCCACATTCCGATGAAACCCGGCAAGGCTGAGGCCAGCAGTTCTCGCTGCGGTGCTCCGAACGTGAATCCGGGACGTTGTCGTGAATTTTTCAGGTTGAACCCGAAACCCCTAGAGATAACCTCAACTAGTGCCCCACGCTGTGCCGTACGCACTCCTGTTTCATGGATGTTCAGGGATGCTCAAAAGGTCCGGAAACCCTGATTGTGAGCACCTGTGACACTGTGTGAGAGTCCCGCCTAGCACTGGGGGTCAAGGGGTCGCAGGTTCAAATCCTGTCAGCCCGACAATGTGATGTCGCAAGACATCGGAATACCCCGAACCCACGGTATCGGGGTATTTTCTTTACCCCTGAGACGTGCAGTTGTGGGCGTGCAATCCGGTCAATCTAAAAACATGGTGTGGTGACTTGGCGGGCTCGCAGCTGGTGATCTTTACCGAGGGAGATTTACAGTCACCACGGCATCGGAATGTCTCTGATGGGTTCCGCATCGTCGGGGATAGCCGGCAGGGGAATCTGTCCCGCCCTGATGCAGAGCCATTTCAACTGCGTGGGACTCTCTGGCGTGCAGCGCCAGGTGCGCATGACGCCGGGTGAAACTTGGACGATGGTCCCCGCTCGGACATCGATGACGTCATCGTCGAGACCCATTTGGCCTTCGCCTTCGAGGAAGACAAAGACTTCCTCAAGTATCGAGTGGCTGTGCCAATACCCTGCCTGTTCGCCTGGCTCATAGGCCGTCGCAGACATCCCAATGACTTCACCCTTGAGTTCGTGATCGACCACTCGCCGACCATTTCGGGTTGTTTCTGGCACAAACCCGCCAAAGTGGTCCCGCCAAGAGTCAAGGCTTCCGATTTCGGTCACGCTGTAGTTCGTCATAGTGGCTCAGTGTAACTTTTCTGCTCCAGCGACTGGTCCCTTTGGCTTCCTCAAAAGCTCCTTGTGGCGCGACTGTCTCACTGTGCCTCCCGCGGGAACTGGCCCAGAGCTGATTATGGCGAGGGCGGGCGGGCAAGCAATGCCGAGCCTTCAAGGGTGAATGCCCCCGCAGAAAAAGGAATCAGCATGGTGGAACCAGGCGCGAGATGGTGGTTGCCACCCTCCGTGGTGAGC
>FUWD013230077.1_pt1 | contig 24956 bp, 34 predicted proteins | sample 1063281 | NCBI WGS metagenome assembly FUWD01 (sample SAMEA79048168, study PRJEB19326) | metagenome | biome: marine | reverse complement strand
TTTGCGGAACTGGTTTAAACACCCTTAATAATTTACTAGCTTTGGTTCCTTTTCTCATGGAAAATAAAATTTCCAAAGCAACTAACAAGCCGTCTCCTGTAGTTGTGAAGTCTCCCAAAATAACATGGCCCGATTGTTCACCACCTAAATTATAGTTCATTTGTTGCATTGTTTCTTTGACATAACGGTCGCCCACATCAGCTCTTACAAATTTAATATTGTGTTTTTTAAAATGCTGTTCTAATCCAAGATTGCTCATTAACGTTCCAACTACTCCGCCTTTGAGTATTTTTTTGTTATGCCATCTGGTTGCGATCATTCCGATGATCTGATCTCCATCCACAATGGTTCCCTGCTCATCGCATAAAATTAATCTATCTGCGTCTCCGTCAAGCGCTATTCCCAGATCTAGCTTTGTGTTTTTTTACAGCTTGGCGCATGGATTCTGGGTGAGTAGATCCGCATTGTTTATTAATATTCATTCCGTCAGGATCAATACCGATGGGGTAAACGGTTGCTCCTAGTTCTTGCAATATTTGTGGAGCAGCTTTGTAGCCAGCGCCATTGGCGCAATCGATAACTACTTTCATTCCATTTAAAGTAAAGCTTGCAGGAAAATTGCTTTTTAAAATTTCAATATATCTTGCATTTCCGTCTTCCAATCTTTTTACTCGTCCCAATTCTTCCACCGGAACTAATAATTTTGATTGTTTCTCATCAATTAGTTTCTCAATTTTTTTTTCTACTTTGTCTGATAATTTTAAACCATCAGGTCCAAAAAGTTTTAGCCCGTTATCCGTGTGAGGGTTGTGAGATGCGGTAATCATAATTCCCATATCCGCTTTCATGGATCTGGTTAACATTGCCAGTGCATTAGTAGGTATGGGACCAAAAGTAATTACGTGCATACCAGCAGAGGTTAGTCCTGAGACTAAAGCTGGTTCCAGCATGTATCCTGATATTCTTGTGTCTTTTGCAATAATTGCTAAATGTTTTTTTTTATCTTTAACTTTAAAAAAACTTCCCGCAGCTAAACCAAATTTATAAAAGTTTTCACCGGTTATACTGCCCTGGTTGACCACTCCTCTAATTCCGTCTGTGCCGAAATATTTTTTCATTAGATACTGTATAGTGCTGAATTGATTGATAACGCTTCGTTAATTTCCTTTATATCATGCACCCTAAAAAATTGAACTCCTTGGTTCGCACCAATTATTACCGATGATATCGTGCCACCAAGTCTTGATATGCTGTCTTTTTTCCCCATAATTTTACCGATAAAACTTTTCCTAGATGGCCCAAGCATCAGCGGGCAACCTAAAGAATGAAAAAAAGAAATCTTGTTCATTAAAGTTAAGTTGTGCTGAACATTTTTTCCAAATCCAATACCTGGATCTAGAATGATATGTTTTCTTCTCAATCCTTTTTGTTCTAATTGTTTAATTTTTTCTTCAAAGTAATCATAAATTTCTATTAAAATATTTTTATAGTTAGGATTCTTTTGCATGGTTTCCGGTGTGCCTTGAGAATGATTTAAAATAACTGGTTTTTTTAATTTAGCGACAACCTCTTCTGCATTGAGGTCAAAGTCTAATGCAGATACATCATTAATAATCTTGGCTCCTGCTACAACTGCTGCTTTCATGACCAGTGATTTTCTTGTGTCTATGGAAACTATATTGTTTCTAATTTTTTTATTTTTTTAATTACTTGAATGACTCTTCTGCATTCTTCTTCTTCTGAAATTAGTTTTGCACCTGGTCTAGTAGATTCCCCTCCGACATCAATAATATGGGCTCCCTGTTGAAGCATCGTTTTTGCATGTTGTGCTGCTTGTTTCGTTTTATAAAATTTCCCTCCATCGGAAAAACTATCCGGAGTCACATTCAGCACTCCCATGAGAACGGATTTAGAAAGATTTAAATTTAAAATAGAATCTCTTTTTTTTGTAATCTGAGCTAAATCGTTAATAATTTGCTTTTTATCTTTTCCTTTTATTTTTGAAATTTGAGAAATAGTTAAAGTTTGTTTTGTATTGGTTTTTTTATTAAAAATTTCTATTGCTGCAAAGGCGATGGAGGTATTGCCACATATAGGCAAAGCTATCGTTTTTTTAAGCTGATCTTTAGCATCACTTCCATAAACGAAGTGGAGTGGCCTAATATAAACAGACCGCATAGAAGGAGTTTAGCTTTGTAATTTTGGTTTCAAACCAATAGAGCCAAGAGCACTATCAGGAGAAGATGAGCTTTCATCATCTTTTCCAAGTCCTCGATTAGGATAAATGTTTTTGAAAATTAAGTTCCTAATTTCATCTCCATTCATAGTTTCATATTCTAATAAAGCTTTTGAAATTTTATGAAGATCGTCTAATTTTTCCGTAAGAATTTTTCTTGCTCGGTTATAACCGCTATCTACAATTTTTCTTACCTCTGCATCGATTTTTTTAGCAGTTTCTTCTGAAACATTTTGCGTTCTTGCAACCGAACGACCTAAAAATACCTCTTCTTCATTTTCTTGATAAGAAATAGGACCCATAACTTCACTCATACCCCATTTCGTAACCATATTTTTTGCCATTTTAGTTACCATTTCAATATCAGAAGATGCACCTGAGGTTACTTGGTCGTGTCCAAAAATAAGCTCTTCTGCAATTCTTCCGCCCATAGCAACAGAAATGTCTGCGTACATTTTTTCTCTAGTCATAGAAAGCTGATCTCTTTCAGGCAATCTCATCACCATTCCCAATGCTCTGCCTCTTGGAATGATCGTTGCTTTGTGAATAGGGTCTGATGCTTTTTCATATAAGGCAACAATTGCGTGTCCACCTTCATGATAAGCTGTTAATTTTTTCTCGTCTTCTGACATCACCATAGATCTTCGTTCCGCACCCATCATTACTTTGTCTTTGGCTTCTTCTAGGTCCGACATGGTTACAATTCTTTTATTTTTCTAGCAGCTAACAATGCAGCTTCATTACAAATATTTGCCAAGTCCGCTCCAGAAAATCCAGGAGTTCCTCGTGCAATAGTTCTAGGCACTACATCAGGCCCTGTAGTAATCTTTTTTAAGTGAACTTTTAAAATAGCTTCTCTTCCAACAATGTCTGGATTGGGCACCACTACTTGTCTATCGAATCTACCTGGTCTCAATAATGCAGGATCTAATACATCTGGTCTGTTAGTAGCAGCGATCAAAATAACACCTTCATTAGTTTCAAAGCCGTCCATCTCCACTAGCAATTGGTTTAATGTTTGCTCTCGCTCATCATTACCACCACCTAAACCTGCTCCTCTACTTCTTCCCACAGCATCAATCTCATCAATAAAAATAATGCAAGGTGCGTTCTTCTTTCCTTGTTCGAACATGTCTCTGACGCGTGAAGCACCAACACCGACAAACATCTCAACAAAATCTGATCCTGAAATAGTAAAGAATGGAACATTTGCTTCACCAGCAACTGCTCTAGCAATTAATGTTTTTCCTGTTCCTGGAGGTCCAATCAACAAAGCTCCTTTAGGAATCTTTCCACCAAGTTTTTGAAATTTTCTTGGATCTCTTAAAAATTCTACAATCTCTACTAGCTCTTCTTTGGCCTCATCCACACCGGCAACATCTTTAAAAGTAACTCGACCGTGAGCTTCGGTTAATAATTTTGCTTTAGATTTTCCAAATCCCATAGCTCCGCCTTTGCCACCTTGCATCTGGCGCATAAAAAATATCCAAACAGCAATTAACAACAGCATAGGGAACCAAGAAAGAAGTACGCCAAAAAATGATGGCATTTTATCTTCGATAGGTCCTGCTGAAAAAGAAACTCCTTTAGAAGAAAGTTTTTCAACTAAGTTAGGGTAATTGGGTGAGTAGGTTCTGAATTTTGTACCATTGGCAAATTTTCCTTCCAGGCTACTTCCTTTGATATCAACGGAGACAACATTTCCTTTGTCGACCTCACTGATAAAAGTTGAGAATGGCAAATCTTTTGAAGCAGAAATTGTTGCTGGGTTTTGGAATAAATTAAATAGCCCTAAGACTAAAAGAGCTATAATTCCCCACATGCTTAAATTCTTTAAATTCATACAGTATAAAATAGGTATTTAAATTAATCTTACAAGGAGCAAAATGTCAGCAAAAGTAAATAAATTGTTCAGATTCTTATGCATTTCTGTTTTCTTTGCTCATAATAATTTTATTTTTCTCTAAACTAAAGACAAAACCTCCTAAAGTAACTTTTGTAAAATTCTTTTTTTGAATGGAGGCAATTAAATGCTCCAAGCCTTTTGCTCTAGGTGGATAATCTTTTTTTGATTTTTTTCGAATAAGGTCTGCCATAACTCGGTATGTAATTTCCATAGGTTGGCTCATAAATAATTTTCTATCAATGATCACTTTATTGTTATTTACAAGATGAATGTGTTTTTTTTGAGATTGCTTTACATAAAAATCAATTGCATCTTTTGCTGTATTTAAATTGCTAATAGTCTTTAAGATTCTAGACTGATCCAAGCCTTCTTTGGCTAAGCTAGATTTTAACTTTCTAATTCTAGATCGTAAAAACTTGTCATTGACATTGGATGGGTCTTTAACAAAAGTCTTGAACACCTTCCTTGCTACATGAACTAACTTTTCTTTGGCTAGGTTCAAAAATGGTCTTAGCACATTAATATTATCTTTGTTTTTCTCATTCACCGTCATAGAAGAAAGGCCATATAGACCACTTCCTCTACTTAGCCTGATATAAAAAATTTTCAATCTGATCATCCAAATGATGTGCAGTTAACATATGTGTCACTTTATTTTTTTACAAAAATTTACTAATAGCTTGTATCTGTGATCTCTTGCATTTTTTCTGAATGCTTTTTTGAAATAGTATTCTTGATAGTTAAAATATTTAACTTTGCAGAAATTTTTAACAAGTTCTTCTTTACTGATTGTGCTTCCTTAGCACTATTTTTTCTAATGTTATGATCTACTATTAAATAAAATACTTTATTCTTGTAAGCTTCTGAATATCTTTGCGAGCAATAAGCAAGCGCAAGACTGTCGGCTCCTCCAGAAATGCATGCCACAAATTTCTTAGTGCCAATATTTTTTTTTACTATTTGCTCAAAGGGAAGATATGTTTCGGAAATTATTTTGTCTTGTAAGAAGCTACTAGGTTTTGCATTTAAACTTTTTAGTTTCATATTTAGCTTTCTGAATAATAGACTTGTCGGCTTTAGGATATTGTTTTGGCACACCAACTAACATTAAACATCCCTGATCTTTCTCACCAAGCTCGGCAAGTGTAATTCCAAGCTTAAGAAGATTTTGTGGAGCTTTATCGCTTTTTGGAAATTTTTGATATCCGTCCAAATAAGCTGCTGCTGCATCATGATACAATTGTCTGATGTAATAAGTTTCGGCATACCAATATTGCGCACTTCCAGCAAGTTGGTTGCTAGGATGAGTATTAACAAATTCTTTTAAAGCTGTTTCTGCTTTTTCATAATCTCCTACTTTGATTAGGTCGGTAGCAAATTTATATTGCTCATTAGGACTTCCTTTGGGCAATACTTTCTCTTTAGCAACTGAAGTTGTTTTTACTACTGGTGCTGGGCTAACCGATCTAATTTCCTGCTTCTCTCTACTTGGTGAATTGGTTGCTTCTGTTTGCTCCAACACTTTTCCAAAGTCCTGCATTTTTCCAGTTCCTGGAAATTGTTTTGGTGGATTGGAATTATTTGTCTGTTGTGTGCTTGAAGGTTTTGCTTGTTGCGTCCCTGAAGTTTTGGATGATTGTGTATTTGAACTTCCAAGCTCGCTAAATCTTAATTCGGTATCTCTTTGTATTTTTTCAACTCGTTCAGATATTTTTTGCAAACTAAATAATGTTTCTTCATTGCTTGCGGTAATTTTTTGAATTTGTTCTTCTAATTCAGAAAGCTTTACTAACTGTCTAGTTAATGCTCCCTCTAAAGCGGCTGGAACACCTTCGGAAGATCCTGAGGATTGAGTAGAAAAACTTTTGCTGTACACAGCTTTTTCTAAAGTTTTTAAATCCTTGCTTAATGATTGAAGCTCTAGAAGAACCTTATCTAATTGCTCATCAGCACAAACACCAAATGAAAAAGTGCTTAAGAATAGAAGTACAAATATTTTTTTCATGTCGTTAATACATTACTACAATAAATTCAGGCAAAAAAAAGACCCTGAAGATTAATATCATTCAGGGCCTTTAAATTTGTAAAAATTAATTATTTGCTTTTAACAGTAACTGATCTTCTGTTTTGAGACCAAGCTAGTGCAGAAGACTCTTTGCTTGCAGGTCTTTCTTTACCATAGCTAATTACTTTAATGCTAGATTTTGCAATCCCTTTAGACATTAAATAATCTCTAACTGTATTTGCACGTCTTTCACCAAGAGCTAAGTTGTATTCTCTAGTTCCTCGTTCGTCGGCATGACCTTCGATCACTACAGAGATTTTGCTGCTTTTAATGTAAGCTGCTTGCTTATCTAAAGTTGCTTTTGCAGCAGAAGTTAAATTTTTGCTGTTTGTTCCGAAGAACACTCTATCTGCAACACCTGTTGCTAAATATTTTACTGTATCCGTTCCAGTATAGACATCGCCTGCTGATGTTGACTTGGTAGTTTTAGTTGCAGTTGTTGAACACGCTGAAATTAAAATTCCTAGAGCAATTACTAAAAAAGTATTTTTTAAATTTTTAATTAACATTATTTACCTCTCACAATATGATTAAACTTATATTGTATTTTTATCTAATACAGATTTTATTAGCAACAATAAAATACTTAATTATCCACTGAATTGGGTTATTTGGATAATAAGCCAGACCATGCAGGATCTGATGCGTCCGTTAAAGTTGTAATTTTTCGCTCATTGTATCCGGTCAAATCTATGGACCATAATGAAGAACTGCCACCAATTCCTGATTTTCCGGATTTGGTCTCTCTATAAAAAATAAGCACTCTTCCATTAGGTGACCAGGAAGGAGCTTCTTGATAATAATTCTGTGTTAGCAGTCTTTCTCCTGAACCATCGCTTCTCATTACTCCAATATAAAAACTTCCTTTATAAATTTTAGTAAAAGCAATCAAGTCTCCTCTGGGAGACCAGACGGGCGTTCCGTACAAGCCTTCCCCAAATGATATTCGTTTAGCATTGGAGCCATCGCTTCTCATTACATAGATTTGTTGAGCACCGCTTCGGTCAGAATTAAAAGTAATGTATTTTCCATCAGAAGAATAAGATGGAGATGTGTCAATAGATGGATGTGTAGTTAACTGCTCTACTACTCTCGTGGCTATATCCATGGAATAAATGTCAGAGTTTCCATCTTTTGCAAAACTCATGATGATCTTTTTTCCATCAGGAGAAAATCTAGGAGCAAAGGTCATGCCAGGAAAGTCTCCGACCACTTCTTGCATACCCGTTTCTATGTTGAGCAAATATACTCTTGGTAAATTCTTAAAATAAGACATGTAAGTAATCATTTGAGCGGTTGGATTAAACCTTGGTGTTAACACCAGCTCATTACCTAAAGTTAAGTACTTATTGTTAGCGCCATCCTGATCCATGATGGCCAGTCTTTTAACTCTTTGGGTTTTTGATCCTGTTTCGGCAACATAAATAATTCTCGTATCAAAATAACCAAGCTCACCAGTCATTCGTTCATAAATTTTATCGGAGATAATATGAGAAATTCTTCTCCAGCTACTGGGTGTTGCGAATAATGCCAAGCCTTCGATTTCTTTTCCAGCAATAACATCCCAAAGTCTAAATTCTACTCGTAATCTTTTTTTACTATCAATAACCAATTTTCCCGAAACCATAATCTGCGCTTTGATTAAAGCCCAATCTTGAAAGGTTGGCTTAACATGAGCAATATTAGGTGACTGGATGTAAGACTTTGGATCAATAATGTGAAAAAGACCTGATCTCTTTAGATTGTTAGAAATTAATTCTGGTATTTTTTCTTCTAGTTTTAATGCTTTGAGTTCAGCTGAAAATTTAGAAGGGTCTTCCATGTAAAATTTAGATATAGCCGCCGGTAAGGGCTCGAGATTACCTCTGGTAATATCAATTTTTACTAGGGCAAAACTCGCTTGTGTAAAAAAGAGAATTGAAAAAAAAGTTAAATAAAATTTTTTCATGTTTTTATGTTTATCCTTTTAACATTTCCTTTGCATCAAAATTAAGTTGGAGATCTTTCCATTTTTCATATCCTGTGGTTGGCATCTTTAAAGGATCGCACAACTTCACTGCTCGCAAAGCACTTTCCGCTAACACTTTGTAAAATCCTTGGCCTGGCTGATTCATTCTTGCATGATCTAATATTTCCGAAGATGTGATGGAGCCATTGGGTCTTAATGTTAATCTAATTCTTACAAGTAAATTTTGATCAAAAGGAAGTCCTAAAGGAATATTCCAACATTTATAAATTTGTGCTTTGATAGCGTCTTCCTGACTCAAGGTAATTCCCTTGTTGAGATCAACGGAGCTATCTTGATTTTGGGTTAATTCCAGACTTTGTTTTTTTTGAATTTCTGCGGTTTCTTCCTTAGATTTGTCGATAAGAGCCGATATTTTGTTGGGATCAAACAACTCTTTCTTTTCAAATTCAGAAGACTGCCTATTAAGCTCTTTTATCTCTTCTGGGTTTTGCTTTTTCTTTTCCTCTTCGCTTTTGATTTTTAGCTTATCTGGAAGTGGAATGGCTTTTGGTTTTTCTTTAGGAGTTATTTTGGGTGGCGCTTGTTTAGTAACTACACGTTTTTCTTTTTCTTTTTTTATTTTTTCAATAATTTCTCTTGCCTTGGGAGCAAATGGAAGTTGAGTTTTTTCAGAAATTTGAATGATATCAATGGCAATTAACTGCTGAGCGGTAATGGGTTCTTTTTTTACAAAAGGCAAAGAAACAATCGTTGCAATAACAAAGACTACGTGGAAAAGGACGGACAGCGAAACACTTTTATACATTGGCTACCTTCTTGTTTCGGAAATAAGAGCTACTTTAGAAAATCCAGATCCTGACAGTTTGCCCATGATCTCCATGACTCTTCCGTAGTTAATATTTTTATCTCCTCGCACATAAATTCTTGTGTCGGTTCTATTTTTAGAAATTGCTAATAATTTAGGAACTAATTCGCTAAATCCAATTTTAGCATCTTGAATAAAAATTTCTCCTTTGGAATTAATCGACAAAGTTAATGGCTCTTTATCATCTGGCAAAGAATCTGCATCACTGTTTGGTAAGTTAACCGGAACTCCTACTGTTAACATCGGAGCTGTCACCATAAATACAATTAACAGCACTAACATTACATCAACAAATGGCGTTACGTTAATATCGCTTATCAAAGATCTCGAGCGAGAGTTAGATTTTGAAAAACGAAATGCCATTTAAATGATTGTTAAAAAGCTCTGTGTAAAATTTTCTAATTTTTGGGTATATTTTCTAGAGTCGCTTGAAAACTTATTGTAAGCAACAACTGCAGGGATCGCTGCAAGTAGACCAAGCGCTGTAGCAAATAAAGCCTCAGCAATTCCAGGCGCCACAATTGCCAAGCTAGTGTTTCTTGAAATGGCGATAGATTGGAAAGAATTCATAATTCCCCATACCGTTCCAAACAAACCTATAAACGGAGCCACCGAACCTACTGTTGCAAGAAAAGTTAAATTCTTTTCATATTTTTCTACTTCTTTATCAATGGCAACATCCATTACTCTTTTAGTTCTTTCAATTAACTGTCCTTTACTCTTGGCATCTTGAGCGCATTCCATTCCGGCTCTAAAAACTACGATTAAAGGATTTTCAGATTCGCCTTCTGTTTTTTTATAAAATTCAGTGGCTGATCTGGAAGACCAGAACTGATCTTCTATTAATTCTGTTTCTTTAAATAATTTTTTGAAAATTTTAAATTTATCAATAATGAGCGCCCAAGAAAAAATAGAGGCTGCTATTAAAGAAAGTATTACAAACTTCACTACCAAATCTGCACGCATAAAAAGTGTGAAGATTGAAAAATCAGTAGTACCCAAACTTGATGCTGCTGTTGCTGTGACTGGATCCATAATTATTTAGTAGCTTTGAATGTTGTCATTAATTTGTTCATTTTAGAACTACATAGGTTCGTTATTAAAGGCAACTTTTGAACAACTCCATAGCTTCTGGGTGCATTTTTTCAGGCCTACCTAGCTTATTCACGCATGCTAAAGTAATGGTTGCCTCGACTAAAAGCTCCTCTTCTTTCTTAACTGTCCAACAATCTACTTTATATACTTTTTGATTCATCACTAGTTTCACGGGTGATAAGCTTTTTAGCTCTGTGACAACGGTTAAATGATCCTCGAAATGGGCTGATTTTTTAAAAGCAATATCGCAGTGGGATACCACTATTTGAAATCCGTAGTTTTCATCTAACATTTTGTGCTTCAAGCCAAGACTATAAATCATTTCTGTTCTTGCTCGCTCTAAATGCTTTAAGTAGTTGGCGTAATAGACAATACCGCCTGCATCTGTATCTTCGTAATTAAACTCTTATATTTAGCTCAAATTGTTTAGCCATGAAAACTCTCGTTAGAATAATGATCAACAAAATATTTACCGATTAAAATAGCGTCTGATTTGTTAGAATCCTTTTTTTTAGTTAACTGCGGAGATAAGTCAGGAAACATTTCTATCACCTTAGTTCTGCTAGCGTCTTTTTCAGATCCTATTAAATTAAAATGCTTTTTCCATTTTACTGGTCGAATAAAATAAATAGCAATTCCCAGTGCAGAACATATTCCCTTAATAACTCCAAAAGACTGTCCAAAGTTAAACATGCTCGTTACTCCTTGACCAGGCATCGCACTTACCTGCTCGATAATGACCGAGGTTTGTTCCCTGTTTAGCATTCGAGATTTTATTTCATGAGCTAATTGCGCCGCATTCACCTGTCTCTTGTTTTTTACCCTCAATCATAGTCGGCATATCAAAAAAGCTAACAATTTTTTTATCTTCAAACACACTGATTGCCCCACTGACACCGGGATCTATTCCAAATACGATCAACCTTGCATCTCCTTTAGGATTTTTTCATCTACATCAAAATTGGCGTAAACATTCTGAACATCCTCATCATCTTCCAGCAAATCAATGAAATCAATAATTTTTTCAAATGTTTCCTTGTTGATAGCAACAGTATTTTTAGGTTTCCAAATAATTCCCGCAAAACTTAAATCTTTTATTTTTTTTTCTATAGAAGTTCTCACTTCATTAAAATTTTCTTTTTTGCAAAAAATTTCATGGTACTCCTCGCCGCTAACGCAATCTTCCACTCCTGTCTCTAAAGCTTGTGCAAATATTTCTTCTTCTGAGATTAGTTCTTTTTTAATTTTAATTTGCCCTACTTCTTCAAATTGATAAGATACTGATCCTTCCACTCCTAAAGAAGAATCGCTTTTTTCAAACAAGATACGTAAATTAGTAACTGTTCTGTTCTTGTTGTCTGTTAGCGCTTCTATAATGAATGCTACGCCCCCAGGACCAAAACCTTCATACTGGCTTTTCTCATAATTAGAATCTTCGTTAGGACCTTGCGATTTTTTAATGGCTCTTAAAATATTGTCCTTTGGCATATTAGCTTCTCGCGCTGCCAGAACTGCTGATCTCAGTCTTGGATTGAAATCGGCATCTGGCAATCCTAGCTTTGCTGAAACGGTGATCTCTCTACTCAATTTAGAAAATAGTTTGGAGCGCTGCTTGTCTGCTTTTCCTTTTTGTGCTTAATGCCCGCCCAATGCGAATGACCTGCCATATTATTTAAATTTTTTGTTAAACGTCCGCCAATAATAATAGGTTCTATTTCTTTAGCCAGTCCCGTATTAACATCTCCCACCACGCGTACTCCTGTGATTGTACCCTCACCATTTGCTGGGGTGAGTCTTTCTGTTCTTTCTTCGGTAAAAAAACGCTTTAATGCTTTGTCGCTATCCATTCCTATAATGGAGTTATAATCACCGCACATTCCAGCGTCTGTTTGATAGGCCGTGCCGTGTTCTAATATTCTAAAATCTAATGTTGGTGTGTGCGTATGAGTTCCAACTACTAAGGTCGCCTTACCATCTAAAAAATAGCCCATAGCTTGTTTTTCACTGGTGATTTCGGCGTGAATATCTACAAATAAAAAATCGAGATCTTTCTTTAGTTTGATATTTTTTATTTTTTCTTCGATAAAAGGAAAGACCGGATCTGTTTTTTTCATATACACATTTCCCATTAGATTCATCACTCCAATTTTAAAATTAGTTTTTTTCATAAATTTCAAAACCACTTCCTGGAGTTCCTTCTCCAAAGTTCCACGGTCTCAATAATCTTTTTTCTTTTCGGATAAAATCCATAGTTTCTTTTTGGTCCCAAATATGATTTCCAGAAGTAATCACATCCACACCAACTGCAAAAAGCTCTTCGCAAATAGCTTGTGTAATTCCGTAGCCACCTGCAGAATTTTCTCCATTGGCGATAACAAAATCTATTTTGTGAGACTTGATAATGTCTGGCAGTTTTTGAATAACCACATTTCTTCCGGCTCTGCCCATGATGTCGCCTAAAAACAAAAAATTCATTTTTTTAAAATACTACCCTCTTCTGTGATAATGCCTTTTAAAGCAACATCATCTTTATTAATAGGGATTGCTTTTGTTTGTTGAAAAGAAAAAGCTACCCCATAAGTTAAAAAATTTTTATTTTTAGAAAGATATCTATCGTAATAACCTCTGCCATAACCCAAGCGGTTAAACTTCAAATCGTATGCGAGCAGTGGTGTCAAAAATAATTGCGGTACAATTTTTTTATTTTTTAATGATGGTTCTAATATTCCAAACTTATTTACATAGAGAGGCTCGTGTTCATTCCAAGTTCTAAATTCCATTTTGTTATTTTTTAAAACTACGGGCAAAGCAATGATGCATTTCTTTTTTAAAATTTGTAATACCGGATTGATATTCAGCTCGTGGTTAATGGGCTGATAAGCTCCTATGGTTTTTATTTTGTGACTCTTAATAACTGAGGATAGAAAAGAAACAACAATACTTACTTGAGATTCCGTAAGTTCAAAATATTTTTTACTACGTAATTTAATAAATTTTTTTCGTAGCTCCTGCTTCATTAAGGCTAATTAGCTTTGGATAAAAAATTGTTAATTGAATCGTTAACCTTAGTTAATACCTCAGAATAACTATTTTCATTTTGTGAAATCATTGCTTTAAGATTGGCCAACTCTTCATTTAAATTTCTCACTTCCCTGTCTCGATCGTCTTTATATTGTATGGATAAATCTTTAATTTCTTTAAATTTTACTTCCAGTTCTTTATTGTGGTTTTTAAATTTTTCCAAAGATGCCTTTAAGGTATAGACCTCATCCACTATTTGAATTGCTGTAATTAATAACAATTTCCCCTCACCAAGATTACCAAGGTCTGATTTTAATTGTTCGTATTTTTTATTTAATTCATTGGTAAGTTTTTCCAACTCTTGTTCTTGACCGTCTTCGCAAGCCAATAGGTAATCCCTGCTATTAAATCGTACGTTTACATTTACCATTTTTGACCATCCAACATTTCATCCGTTTCTTGACTAAGCTCATCAATTTTTTTCACAACCGCTTCTTTTTTCTCTTCCGCTTCCGCCAGTTGGTACTTGGACACTTCTAGTTCACGCTCCATATCAGATATTTCATTTTTTAATTTTGTATTGTTGCTTTCAATTTCCTCAATTCTGCTTTTTAAATTGGCAGAGGATTGGTCTTCTAGGTTAATTCTTTCATGAAGGGTCCGTAAATTTTCTTTTAAGGAGATATTTTCATTTTCTAGTGTGGATAACTTTTGTCGAAGACTTGTTTTTTCCTGCTCCAGGTATTCTTTTAATTGCTCAAGATCTATAATCTTTTTTTTAGAATTTTGAACTAAATCAGTAATTGAATCTAATCTGGATAATGAACTAAATAAGTGTTCTTCTTTGTCTTTTAGTTTATTCATCAGTTTTAATATCTGTTTATTTATCTTTTTATTTATACAACAAAGTATTATTAATTTCGACAACCAAAGTCTGAAGAGTTTTAATGAAAAAAGTTACACACTCCGATCTAGCAAATGCAATCCGTTTTTTATCAATAGATGCAGTGCAAAAAGCAAATTCAGGACATCCGGGAATGCCCATGGGAATGGCCGATGTATGTGCGGTTCTTTTTAAAAACTTTTTAAAATTCGATCCTAGTAATCCTGAGTGGATTAATCGAGATCGATTCGTTTTGTCAGCGGGACATGGATCTATGCTTCTATACTCACTTTTATATTTAACCGGATATAAAAGTATCTCATTAGAAGACATTAAGAAATTTAGACAACTAGATTCTATTTGTGCAGGACATCCTGAGTATGAAAAAGGAACTGGAATTGAAACAACCACAGGACCCTTGGGTCAAGGTGTTGCCAATGCGGTTGGTTTTGCTATTTCAGAAGAAATTTTAAAATCAAAAAAAGGAAAAGATGTGTACGATCACAAAACATATGTGATTGCAGGAGATGGTTGTCTCATGGAAGGAATAAGTCATGAAGCTTTAAGCTTGGCTGGTCATTTAAAGCTTAAAAATTTAATAATGTTTTTTGACAACAATTCCATATCTATCGATGGACCGACAAGTCTTGCCGTTTCTGATAACTATAAAAAAAGATTTGAGGCTTATGGGTGGGATTATATTGACATTAATGGTCACAATGAAAAGCAAATATTTAAAGCTATAAAAAAATGTCAAAATGCAAAAAAACCAACGGTCATATCTTGCAAGACTGTAATTGGATTTGGCTCTCCCAATAAATCAGGAAAATCTTCTGCTCACGGCAGTCCTCTTGGAGATGAGGAGATAAATTTAGTAAGAAAAAAATTAAAATGGAAGTATGGGCCATTTGAGATACCACAAGAAATATTAAATGAATGGAGAGCCATTGGCGCAAAAGGTGCTAAGGAAAGAAAGCGTTGGCAACAAAAGGCAAATAACAAAATAAAAAAATTGTCCAATAGTGATTCAAAATTATTTGATAAAATTTTTTCTAATGCAAAAACAGCTGCTATCAAAGATGCGAAACCTACTGCTACGAGAAAATCTTCTGAAGATATTTTGACTTTATTAACTGCGGAAATACCGGAGCTTATAGGTGGATCTGCAGATCTAGCTGGGTCCAATAACACTAAAACCAAAAGTCAAAAAATTATTAAACCCGGTGATTTTTCAGGAAGCTATATTCATTATGGTGTAAGAGAGCACGCAATGTGCGCGATCATGAACGGTATTGCTTTGCACGATAATCTAATTCCGTACGGCGGTACTTTTTTAATTTTCAGCGATTATTGCAAACCATCCATTAGATTGTCTGCTTTAATGAAGCAAAGAGTGGTCTATGTTATGACCCACGATTCTATTGGTCTTGGAGAAGATGGACCAACCCACCAGCCTATTGAGCAGCTTGCTGGCTTAAGAGCTATACCCAATCTAAATGTGTTTAGACCAGCTGATACCACGGAAACTATTGAATGTTGGGAGCTTGCCCTTCAACAAAAAAAAACTCCGAGCGTTCTATCCCTTACTAGACAAAATTTAATTCCGGCAAGAAAAGAATTTAGCAAAGAGAATAAATGCGCATACGGTGCTTACGAAATTCTTCGAACTAATTCCAAAATAGATTTAACTATTATTGCTACAGGTTCAGAAGTGGAATTGGCAGTAGAAGCAAGTCAAGGATTAGCAAAAGAGAATATTCACTGCAAAGTGATATCTATGCCTTGCCAAGAATTATTTGATGGCCAAAGCGATTCTTATAAAAACAGTATTCTTCATGAGACAGTTGCTAAAATTTCTATTGAAGCGGCATCGACAATGGGATGGAAAAAATACACCGGAAATCAAGGAAGAGAGCTAGGTATTGATACTTTTGGAAAAAGCGCTCCCTACAAAAAATATATGAACATTTTAAATTAACTAGTAATAATATAATTAAACAAGCAAAAGAAATTTTAAAGAAATAATGATTAAAGTAGCAATTAATGGTTTTGGAAGAATTGGAAGAATGGTTCTCCGGTCTATCATTGAAAATAAAATAAAATCTATCAAAGTTGTAGCCATCAACAATAGGGCCGATACTGGCACTAGTGCTTTCTTGTTAGAAAAAGACACCATTCATGGAAATTTAACATGCCTGTACAATTTGATAAGAAAAGCATCAAGGTAGCTGGTCAAAATATTTTATGTTTTCACGAAAGCGATCCTGAAAATCTGCCTTGGAAAAAACTGGGTGTTGATATTGTTTTTTGAGTGTACTGGTAAATTTAATTCTAAAGAGCAATCTAGCAAACATTTATTGGCTGGAGCGAAAAGAGTATTGGTTTCCGCACCTTGTAAAAATGCAGACCAAACCATTGTTTATGGAGTGAATGAGAAAAAATATCTTCTAAAGATAAAATTATCTCCGTTGCTTCCTGCACAACAAATTGTTTAGCGCCACTAGCATATGTCATGGACAAACATTTCTCCATAGAGAGAGGTTACATGACTACAATTCACTCTTACACTAGCGATCAAAGATTACTGGATAACTCTCACAAAGATTTACGTAGAGCCCGAAGTGCTCCTAACTCTATGGTACCGACAAGCACGGGTGCCGCAACTTCTTTGGGTTTGATTTTGCCAAATCTCAAAAATAAGATAGATGGAATATCTATCAGAGTACCCACACCTAATGTTTCTTTAGTTCAGCTTTCGTTTACTGCTAAAAAGAAAATGGATGAAAGATTAATCAATTCAGCCTTAGAAAAAGCCAGCAAAACTTACTTGAAAAATGTACTGGGAATTAGCGACCAGCCTCTGGTTTCTTCCGATTTTAACCACGATCCAAGATCATCTATAGTGGATACTTTGTTAACTAAAGTTGTAGACGGAAAAATTGCAACGGTATTTGCCTGGTACGATAATGAATGGGGTTTTTCTAATCGAATGGTTGATCTTGCCTTATTTTTAAAGAAATAATTAAAGAGTAATGCAGCAGCTAAGACTTCTAGATAAAAATAAAGACATTAAAAATCTAAAAATATTACTAAGGGTAGACTTTAATGTTCCCCTTCAAAACCAGGTGGTCTCAGATTCTACCAAAATCACAAAAGTCAAACATATCATAACAAATCTACTGCATAGAGAAGCTATTGTGGTGCTATGCTCACACTTAGGAAGACCCCAAGTAAAGGGCAAAGATGGTTTTTCTCTAGCTCCTATTAAAATTGCTGCTGAAAAAATTATAGGACAGGATATCTCTTTTATCAAAGAAGATTTTAAAAAAAATATCACTGAAGAAATAAGCAAAAATAAAAAACTATTTTTATTAGAAAATTTACGCTTTGATCCTGGAGAAGAAAAGGATAGCGAGCACTTTTCAAAAACTCTGGCTGATCTTTGTGATATATATATTAATGAGGCATTTTCCTGCTCTCACAGGCAGCATGCTTCTATTCATGGTATTACAAAATATGCAGATTCCTATGCTGGTGAAACCATTCAGGAAGAGCTTATTGCATTAGATTCTATTATTTCCGATACGCAAAAGCCTATTGCTTGCTTAATAGGAGGATCTAAAATTTCTACCAAAATAGATTTGATTACTAATCTTCTACCAAAAGTAAACTTTATGGTTATTGGTGGAGCGATGGCCAACAATTTTCTTCAATACAAAAAATACAAAGTGGGAAAATCTAAAATAGAAGACCATATAGATACCACCGTAGAAAACATAATAAACGAAGCAATTAAAAACAAATGTGAATTAATTTTGCCCACGGACGTGGTTACTGCAAAAACTTTTGGAGATAAGGGAGAGAACAAGTCCTTAGATCAAATTGAAGATGACGATATGATTCTGGATATCGGAAAAGAAACAACCAGCAATATTCTGAATATATTAAAGAAGTCTAAAACTGTTTTTTGGAATGGCCCATTTGGCTTTTTTGAAAAAGATAATTTTGCAAACGGCACAAACGAAATATCAATCGCCATTTCTGAATTAACTCAGCAGGGAAAATTAATTTCTATTGCGGGTGGTGGCGATACTTTTGCTGCTATCAAAAAATCTAAAAAAGAAAATGACTTCACCTACATATCCACAGCTGGTGGGGCATTTCTAGAGTGGTTAGAGGGGAAAACGCTTCCCGGACTAAAAGTTCTTGAAATTAAAAATTAAATTAATATAGCTTAGTTACATGAGTATTGAAAAAATCGCCCTACAAATGCTTGCTAATGGAAAAGGCATTCTCGCTGCAGATGAGAGCACAGGAACTATGACTAAAAGACTAGATGCTGTAAAAGTGCCATCTACTCAAGAAAATAGATTAAATTTCAGAGAAACACTTTTCTCTTCAAAAAAAGCTAGCTCTTATATTAGTGGGGTAATTTTATATGACGAAACTCTTAGACAGATGTCTAGCAATGGAGCTTCTGTTGTCGAACTTTTAAATAAACAAAATATATTGCCTGGCATTAAAGTGGATGCTGGAACCAAACCATTAGCTGGATCTCCTGACGAGCTGATGACGGATGGATTAAATGGACTAAAAGAACGACTAAAAGAATACTACGACTTAGGTGCACGATTTACAAAATGGAGAGGCGTTTACAAAATATCAAAAAATTTTCCTAGCAAAGCTGCCATACTAGAAAATGCTCGTTCGTTGGCTGCATATGCTGCACTTGTTCAAGAAGCAAACATGGTTCCCATTGTTGAGCCAGAAGTTTTGATGGATGGAAGTCATGATATAAATAGATGTTACGATGCTACTTCTGAGGTTTTGCAAGAATGCTTTCTTCAGTTAAAAAATGCAAAAGTGAATCTTAGAGGAATTGTTTTAAAACCAAATATGATTTTAAATGGATCGGAATCTGGAGCTACAAACGAACCAGCGTTAGTTGCTGCTAAAACTTTAGAGTGTTTAAAAAACAATGTTCCAGAAGAAGTTCCTGGAATTGCTTTTCTTTCTGGTGGTCAAAGTGAAATAGAGGCTACCAAAAATTTAAACGAAATTAACAAAATTAATACTACTAAATTTATATTTACTTTTTCCTATGGAAGAGCCTTGCAACAAAGTGCGCTAAAACAATGGGCACAAAATATTCAGGATAAGGCAGCTACTCAATCTGTATTTGATCAAAGAGCGCTGATGAACAGTCTTGCAGCCACAGGCAAGTGGAGTAGCGATAAAGAAGTAGCAGCTTAGTTTGGCTAAGAAAAATATTTACCTCATTACTCCCAATACATTAGATAAATCATTTTATTATTTTCTTCCAAAATTACTAAAATTAAACCGGATTGCTTTTTTGCAAATACGTTTAAAAAAAATATCTAGAACAAAACTTATTGGAGAAGTAAAAAAAATAAAAAAAATTGTTGGAAAAAAAACAAAAATTATTATTAATGATTTTCCAGATATTGCAGTATTATTACAATGTGATGGTTGCCACCTTGGGCAGAGTGATCCTCAATTGCAATTTGTAAAAACAAAATTTAAACAACTAAAGATTATTGGTGCCACATGCCATAACTCTAAACAGCTTGCCTTGCAGGCTGTTAAGAATGGAGCATCTTATATTGCCTTTGGATCATTTTTTAAAACCACCACTAAAAAAACCAAGTTTAGAGCAACCCCCTCTCTATTAAGATGGGCACACAATAAAATTAAAAAACCAGTAGTTGCCATAGGGGGGATTAATGAAAAAAACTACAAAACCTTACTGGATAATGGGGCTAACTACATAGCCTGCTCCGGATTTGTATGGAAAAATAAGCAATACAACCCGATACAAGCCTTGCAAAAATTAAAGTAATTTATTTCAAATCAAAAAGGGTGTATTACCCAGCGATATGAAAATTACAGCAATCGAAATCAAGCCAGGTACCATCATAGAGCACGAGAAAGATTTGTGGCTTTGTCTTAAAGCACAACATGTGAAACCTGGAAAAGGTGGGGCATTTAATCAGGTAGAATTAAAAAGCATTACCAAAGGCACAAAGTTAAATGAACGATTTAGATCTGACGAAACTGTAGAAAAAGCATCTCTTGATGAGCGTAACTATCAATTTCTTTATAGTGATGAGCAAAATTTATTTTTTATGGACACGAAAGACTACGAGCAAATCACTATCTCTAAAGACTTGGTTGGAGATGATGAGTACTTAATGACAGAAAATTTAGATGTGGTTATAGAATTTTATGATGAGAAGCCTTTAAAGGTTACCTTGCCTAAAAATCTAGAGTTTGAAGTTGTAGAAACAGATGCGGTAGTAAAGGGCCAAACAGCTTCTAGCTCTTATAAGCCAGCAGTAATTAAAAATAATATTAAAATTCTAGTTCCTCCATTTATCAATCAGGGCGATATGATTATTATCGATTCTGAGACTCGCGAATATGTGAAGAAGGTAAATTAAATGCCATTGTTATCCTCTGAGATAAATATTTTAGAAAAAGTATGTAGCAAGGCTTCTAAAGTTATTATTCGTGATTTTGGAGAAATTGAAAAACTTCAAGTATCGAAAAAAGGTCCTGGTGATTTTGTTACCAAGACAGATCAGAAAGTTGAAGAAATTATTATTGAAGAATTAGAAAGAGCAAGACCGGGCTATAATTTTTTAGCTGAAGAAGGCGGAACTACAAAAGAAAAGAAAAGTGAATTTACCTGGATCATTGATCCTATCGATGGAACATCTAATTTTATGCATGGAATTCCTCACTTTGCCATTTCGATCGGTTTAGAAAAAAGCGGGGAAATGATAGCGGGAATTATTTTTGATCCGATTAAAAATGAAATGTTCTATGCTGAAAAAGGAAGAGGTGCTTATTTAAACAATAGCAGAATCCGAGTTTCTTCTAGAAATATTATTACCGACTCTATTGCCTTAACGGGTGGTCCTGCTTTTGCAGAAGAGAATAAGCAAAGTTTTCATAATGAATATATGGCTATGTGCAGTCATTTTCACCAAGTAAGAAAGTTGGGAAGTGCGGCCTTGGATTTGGCATATATAGCTGCTGGAAGAGCTGAGATGTTTTGGCATAAAAATTTAAAATACTGGGATATCGCTGCGGGAATTATTATTGTTAAAGAGGCGGGTGGAACTATTACTGATTTTAAAGGAAAAACATTTGATCTAAAGAATAAAGAGATACTAGCGACAAACTCAAGACTTGATTCAGAGACGGTAAAAATTTTATCCTCTGTTAAATGATAAAGTTTGTTTTTTTTCTATTCCTAGATGTGGTTGCATTTAGTGGAATACTAATTTCTACCCTTCCTTTTTTAATTCATAATTATGGAGGGGATATATTTATTATCACTTTAGCTTTTGGCTCCTTTTCTTTTTTTCAATTTTTTGTATCTCCATTCTGGGGTGGACTCTCTGATAAGTTAGGAAGAAAACCTCTTTTAATAATGAACTGTGTTGCAGAATTAATTGCCAATACAATTCTAGCATTGAGTGGGTCTTTATTGGTTATTTTTATATCAAGAGTAATAGCCGGACTATTTAAAACCAATGTGTCTGTAGGAACTGCTTATATAGCCGATATCACCGATGAAAAAAGTAGAGCTAAGGGCATGGGTATGTTTGGTGTTGCTTTTGGTTTGGGCTTTACTGTGGGGCCATTAATTGGGGGATTAATTGCTGGGTCTGATTTTACATTTGATTCTTTGAGTAATGTTGCTTGGTTTGCTTGCGCTATTAATTTAATCAATCTTCTTTATGTTTTCTTTTTTTTGGAGGAGAGTTTAAAAGAGAAGAAAGACTACAAAATCAAATATTCCGTAGAACGATTTAAGTCACAATTAAAAATTGTTGCTAACAAAAGTCTCTTTTCTTTTTTTATACTTATATTTTGCATTCATTTAACTTTCTCTGGAATGGAAGGAACTATTGCAATCTGGGGGAAGGAAACATTTGTCTGGGGGCCAAGAGAAATTGGCTTTGTGATGTTACTTGCTGGTTTAACCCAAATTCTAGTTCAGGGTGGTTTGTTAAGAATATTGCTAAAATATTACAATGAAAAACAGCTTATCAGAAGTGGTTACGCATCTTTAATACTAGGATTTTTTATCATTCCTTTTTCAAGTATGTATCTTATGCCTGTAGCTATAATATTTTTATGTTACGGAATTGGCGTTACCAACCCATGCTTGAATAGCCTAATATCTAAAAATTCCCCCCCTAAACTTAAAGGACTCTCTTTGGGTACGGCCTACTCTTCTCAGGCAGCCGCAAGATTTCTTGGTCAACCTTTGGCTGGACTGATGTTTTTGCACCTGGGAAAGAATTATCACTTTTATTTTGATGTTGTTTTCTTGTTAATTTTGGCCTCTTTTTATTTTTTTATGAACGGCAAACAGCAGAAAACCCTATAATAAAGAATTGTTATAGTTTCTTGTTTATTTTCGCTTATTTGCTATAAAAGCCATCTTATTATGAAAAAAAGCGTTCACCCAAACTCACACAAAATTACAGTGCAAATGACTGATGGTACTGAATTTGAAACTATGTCAACATGGGGCAAAGAAGGTGACGTGATGAAACTAGATATCGATCCAAAATCACATCCTGCTTGGACAGGTGTTACTCAAAAACTTCAGGACAAAGGAAGAGTGAGTAAATTTAATAAGCGATTTGCAAATTTACAAAAGGCATAATTTTTTATGAATCAACCATTAATGCCAAAAGCGACAGCTGTTTGGTTAATTGACAATACTACCTTAACATTCAAACAAATTGCAGATTTCTGTGGTTTGCACGAACTTGAGGTTAAAGGAATAGCGGACGGAGATGTTGCTGTAGGAATTAAAGCATACAATCCAATTCTATCAAACCAGCTCACAAGAGAAGAAATTCAATTATCTTCGGAAGATCCATCTAGACTTTTGCAGATGAATAAAAAAAATACGGAGATTGAAGTTAAAAAAATGGTGGGAACAAAATACACTCCTATTTCTAAAAGAGAAGATCGTCCTAATGCTATTGCATGGTTAACTAAAAATTACCCTCAATTAGCAGATAGCCAAATTTGCAAATTAGTTGGTACTACTAAAAATACTGTTGTTGGTATACGAACTAGAAAACATTGGAACATGTCTAACATTTCTCCCAAAGATCCTGTTGCAGCTAACTTATGTACTCAAACTGATCTTATCAAGGCTATTGAAAGAGCAAAGAAGAAGCAAGAACGACTTGAAAAAGAAAAGAAAAAAGAAAAAGCAAAACAAGCCAATCCTGCTGAATAAGAAATTTTTCTAGTGAAAAAAAACACAAATAATAAGATTCAAAAAGTGGCTATTGTTATGGGTAGCAAATCTGATTGGCCAACTATGAAATGGTGCGCCGATACTCTAAAAAACTTCAAGTAAAATTTGATGCTAAAATTATTTCTGCTCACAGAACTCCTGACCGTATGTATAATTTTGCAAAAACTGCTGAGATAGAAAATTATTCAGTTATTGTAGCAGGTGCAGGTGGCTCCGCTCACCTACCGGGCATGATAGCGTCCATGAGCACTCTTCCAGTAATTGGCGTTCCGATCGAAAGTAAAAAATTAAAAGGCCTAGATAGTTTATTGTCCATTGTGCAAATGCCGAAAGGAATTCCTGTTGGCACTGTTGCCATAGGAAAGGATGGAGCTATTAACGCTGGAATTATGGCCGCATCAATTATTGCACTTAGTAATGCAAAAATTAAAACAAATTTGACTCGCTGGAGAAATAAGCAAACTAATTCTGTTAAAAAAAACCCAATTAATAAATGAGTAGCACAAAGCCAATGTTGGGAATTATTGGTGGTGGCCAATTAGGCAGCATGCTTTGCCAGGCAGCCAAAAATCTAGATATAAAAACTACAATACTTACCGACGATAAGCAGGCCCCTGCTCAAAATTTTTGTGATGAATTTATATACTCAGAGTATAGCAATACAGAAAATATAGAGCAATTTGCTCGTTCTTGTGATTTTATTACCTTTGAATTTGAAAATATACCTTTTGAAATATTGGAAAAGATATCGAACATTCAACAAGTGCATCCCGATCCCAGAATAAACAAAATAGTTCAAAATAGATTTTCTGAGAAAAATTTTCTTAAAACATTGGGTATTGCCACTACATCTTATGCTTTTATCAAATCAAAAAATGATGTGGAGAAAAATAAAGACTTACTTCCGGGAATTTTAAAAACATGCACGCTTGGATATGATGGTAAAGGACAATTTGTCATTCAAACCATGCAGGATGTTAAAGAGGACTGGTGTTTTACTGCCGATTATATACTGGAAAAATTTATCAATCTTAAGCAAGAAATCTCTATTGTCATTACCAGATATCAAAATGGAGATTTGTCAATTTTTGAACCAATAGAAAATGTTCATAAAGACCAAATATTAAACACATCGACTATACCGGCAAATATTTCAGAAGATTTATTTAACAAGGCTCAGGATATTGCAAAAACGATTGCTGAAAAGCTAAAATATGTTGGGACAATGTGTGTAGAATTTTTTATAGATAAAGATAACAATTTGTATGTTAATGAAATTGCACCAAGAGTTCACAACTCTGGACATTTAACCATTAACGCTTTTAACGTTAGTCAATTTGAAAATCATGTTAGAGCCGTTTGCAATTTAGAGAAAATAGAACTTAAAAAAAAATCGGATGCACAAATGATGAATATTATAGGTGATGAAATCAATAACTATCGCGGCAAGAGCTTTGGTGCCAATGAGCATTTCTTCGATTATCTTAAAAAAGACGTTAAAGATAAAAGAAAAATGGGCCACATAACAATACTAAAATAAGTTATCTACACAACCTACCAACAATTCATGCACAAAAGACAATAACCCTGTTAGGTTTGT